>Ga0310697_10000580_pt1 | contig 47800 bp, 44 predicted proteins | sample 172DNAGHGlowgp2_FD_203883 | JGI IMG/M metagenome (GOLD analysis project Ga0310697, IMG submission 203883) | Sheep rumen microbial communities from Palmerston North, Manawatu-Wanganui, New Zealand - 1728 DNA GHGlow gp2 (v2) (version 2) | ecosystem: Host-associated > Mammals > Digestive system >...
TTCTGCCGTTGCGGTCGGTGACGGTCAGGTTGACAGCGTCGCCAGTGCCGCTGGCGGAAACAGTGTAGGTGTAACGTTTGCCACCTTCGTAGACCATATCGTCGCCCTTGCTCTCAACGTTGCCGGCACCAGCAAACCAGATGGTGCTGACCTTGTCGGGGTTGATGATGGCATAGTCATAGGTGCCAGCGGGCACGGTGATGGTGACGCTGGTTCCAACCACCACGTTGGCGGGGTTGAAGCCGTAGTCGGCGTTTTCAGGAATCGTGTATTCGAAGCCTTCGAAGCTGCCCAGCTCGTCGAAGTAGCTGACAGCGGCGAGTTGCGTGTACATCGTGGCATCGGCGTCGAGCAGCATCTGATAGCCAGAGCCGTCGCCCCAGATGTCGGTGGGCACGTTCAAGACAATTTCAGCATTGTCGCCCGGGACCGGAGGAACCGGAGGTTGAGGACCGCTACCGTTCGGGTAATCCCAGCTGATGACATTGCCGTCAACGGTCACGCCGTTGAGGGTGCCAGCATAGTTCTCGCAGCTTTCATACTGCCAGATGCATTCGGTCCATTCGCTCATGCCAGTGCTGTAGACGGCAGCCACCTTGCAGAGGTAGTGTTCGCCTTCAACCAGTTCAGCGGTGTTCACTTGGCAGAAAGGCTGCGAAGCAGGAACGTCGGCATTGAAGATAGGCTCGTGGTCGAGGCTCTCGCACATCACCTTGAAGTACTCGAGGTGACGGTCGCCAGTGCCAGGCTCAAGCAAGTCTTCCCACATGGCCCAACCAGTGCGGCTCACATAGAGGTTTTCGACACCGTAGATGATCTCGGTCATCACATAGCGCATGTGGGTCTCTTCCCAGATGCTCACGGTGTCGACGATCGGGTAGTAACCCTCAAAGTTGATGTTGACGATGTAGTTGCCCTTGCGGAAGAGATCCCAGCTGTAGAAGCCGGTCTCGTCGAGGACGATGGCATCCATCGGGTGTTCGGCTTGTTCGTTTTCGTCGAGGTTGGTGAAGCTCACGCTGACGCCCTCTGGGCTGTCGGCGCTGTTGAGCAGCACGTTGATGTCAACCATGTCTTCGCCGAGGTACATGCCCTTTTCGAGGCAGTTGGACCAGATGGTCTCGCTTTCGCGAGGCAGAGCCAGCTCGTTGATGTTGCTACCAGGAGTGGGTTCCGGGCCAGGACCAGGTTCGGTGTAGGCAGGAATCACCAGGCCAGTCACTTCGCCGATGTTGGCGGCCAGTTCGGTCAGGGCTAAAGTGGTCATGTCGACTTCATAGAAGTGCGTGTCGTCAGGATTGAGGCACTGAGCCCAGTACATCTTGCCATTGACGGGGTCGATGGCGAAGCTTTGGGCGTAGTTGGAATCGTGGTTGAGGTTGCCAACCAGCGTCTCGACGGCCGTGGTCTTGTCGATGCTGTAGAAAGCAGTGGGAGCTCCAACGGCCAAGCCGTAGAGTTGTCCGTTGCCATCAAAGCTGATGCTGGTCATGGCTGCACCCATGACATCGATGTCGGTGGTCTCGCCAGTAGCAGGATCAACCGTCATCAGGTAGCCGTAGTCGTCTTCGCCGTAGAGGATGCCCGTGGTGGGATCCATGGCGATGGTCAGCAGGCCGTAGGTGGTCTCCACTTGGTTGAGGATGTTGCCGGTGGCAGGATCCAATTCGTAGAGGAGACTGTTTTCAATATCGCTCACAAAGAGGTGACCTGTAGCGGCATCGTAAGCCGAACCGCCAACGGCAGCGAGGCTGTTGATGACCGAAGCGCCATTGATGTTGTCCACATCGAAGCTCAGGTAACCCACAGGCAGAGCCAGACCGTCGAAGATGTTCATGCCGTAGGCAGTGGCGCCACGGAGGGCTTGGCCGATGGCCTTGGCGTTGTGGTTGGCATTGGCACCGGGCATCAGCTCAATGCTGTGCTTGGCGAGGCCAGTACGGTCGCCGTTGACGTGGTTGATGGCTTGAGGAGCGCCCCAGCTGATGGGTGACTCGACGAGTTCGCCACGGTTGCCAGCATAGACGCAGCCAACACCCCACTTGTAGATACCAGCCGGCAGGTCGGCCCATTCAACGTCGATGTAGATGGTGTCGCCGGGCCAGTTGGTGGCCAGCAGCACGGTGTTCTCTTCGGTGTAAGGACCGTCGTTGTAGCAGTGCGTGCGATAGATTCTGTAGTGATCCAAGCTACGGGTGTTGCCATTGCGGGTGGGAACGCCGACGTTGTGCTTGGTGGCATTGCCCGAAACGGCAAAGAGGTTCGTGCGGCTCTCGCCCTTCACGGGAGCGGCTTTCTTCACCATTTGCGAAGCAGCATCCCAGTTGTTGACAGAAGCGATGTATTCACCCTTGGCGCCGTTGGCCACGTAGGCGCGGAGCATGAAGGTGTAATCAAGGCCTGCATCAACGAGGTCTTGCCAAGCCGTGCCGTCAATGCTGATCCAACGACCGTTCGGGTCGCCCGTGTTGGCGCAGCAAGAAGCCACATATTGGCCGTCGTTGTTGTTCATCACAATCCAGAGGTTTTGCGTAGGATCGATGGCCACAGGCGTGTTCATCGTCCATTCCACGAAGTCTTCGCTACCAGTGCAGGTGTAGGGCTGTTGATAGAGCAACGTGCCAGGAGCGGTGGCGCCACCTTGGTAAACCATGATGTTACCAGTGTGGGCGGAATAGTCGTACATGCTCACCTTGGTCAGGCTGTTGCCAGCGTATTGGCCAGCGGGGAACATCACGCCCCAGTAGAACGAACCGCCGGCGGTCAGGCCGATGGCGTCGACGTTCACGCCGTCGTCGTAGAACACCCAACCGGGTTCCACGGGAGCGGGCTGGTGGTAGAAGCTGATGTAGTCCACGTAGAAGCAGTCGTCGTTGGCATTGACGCTACCGTCCTTCGTGTATCTCCATTGGAAGGTGTGCGTGCCTTCGGTGATGGGGAACTTGCGCTCGGCCCAGTTGCCTGCACCGGTGTAGCTGCCCATCTGTTGGCCGTCGATGAAGAAGTAGCCGTAGTCCCAGTTCTGCTCGCAGCTGATCTTGCCGAAGAAGCTCATCTCGCCGTCGCTGGGGATGTCGACCGTAACGGTCATGTTGCTGGTGACGCTGGCCACGCCAGCGCCGCCGCTCTTCATGCAGTATTGGCCTTCATACGGGTTGGTGGTGGTGATGCTCCAAGGATAGTTGGCGTCGATCTGCCAATCGAAGAGGCTGAAGTCGCCGGTCTCGAAAGGCTCAACGATTTCCTCGCCAGGCAGGCCGCAGCCCCACGAAACCTTCACATACGGGCTGTTCGGGTCGAGGCTGTCGGGATAATACTCGGCGATGACTGAGCAAACGGGGTTGAAGTTTTCGTCCATCAAGAAGTTCACGTTGTCCTCTTGGGCGTTGTGGGCCACGGTGAAGGGCAATTCGTGGACGGTGACGGTCTCTTGATAGCCGTCCAAAGTGGCCACGGCGTTGCTCACGGTGCCAGCATAGATTTGCTTGCTGTAGTAACCATTGGCACCCGAAGTGACCGTGTAGGTGTGCGGGTCGCCAAATTCGTCGGTAGTGGTCAGGGTGACCAAGGCACCTTGGATGCCGGTCTCACCGTCTTGCTCCCAAACGTAACCGTTGACGCCGGTGGTGTTGGTATAGCCGCTCACGTTCACCGTGACGGTGTTCGACGGGGCGCTTTCGCCTTCGTCGTAAACGGCGGTCACATGGTAGGTGTAGCCGTTCATGTTGTAGGCCAGAGGACCGTCAGTATAGGTGGCGTTGCCGATGTTGTTCACTTGGGTGGTGCCGATGAGCTGACCGTCGCGGTACACGTTATAGGTACGGAAGGTACGGTCGACGACAGCCGTCCAGTTCAACACGACTTGCTCGTCCTCGAAGATGTTTTGGTCGACGGCGGTCAGGTCGTGCGGGCGGTTGAGGTTGGTGGTGAAGCCCCAAATCGGGCTGCTCACGCCTTGCGGGCAACCGTCGTTGCGCATCTCTATCCTCCAGAAGTAGTTGGTGTTGTTCCAAAGGTTGGTCACGGTGTAGCTGTTGGCCAGCTCGCTCGACCATTCGGTCATGATGGTTTGCGGATGACCGGCTTCAGGATAGTAGGTTGTTCCGAACACCAGGCGCCACTCGGTGGTGTAGGCGGGCAGCGTCCATTGCAGCGTGACGCTGGCGGGCTCGAGGCCGTCGGCATTGTCGGCAGGCGTCGGGTTGAAAGCAAAACCTTCAACCGTCGGGCAAGGCATGGCTTGGGCATCGATGGTCACCTGGAAGTCAGGCGTGGTCGAAGAGGCCACCAAATAATAGGTGCCAGCTTCAACAGCGGCGTTGGTGATGACGGGGCCGTAGCTGATGCCTTCGGCAGTGGCGGTTTGGGGGTCAGTGTAGTTGTTGGTAGCCATGGGGCCGCCTTGGCCTTCAAAGCCTTCCCTGTAGAGGGCCACTTTGCCGTTTTCGCCATTGCTGACGCTGGCGTTCAGCATACGGTCTTGGGTGAACACGAGTTTGTAGACGGCATCATAACCTTCCTCGATTTCGGGGAAAGGCAGGGTGTAGTCGTTGTGCAAAGTCGTCATCGTGGAAGGCACGTGACTATAAGGATAGGAAGTCACGTCTTGGGCTTTCTCCCAAACGTCGGGCCTTTGCGGGTCGTACATCTCGACCACGATGGGCCAGATGTGGGCGGCGCGATTGCCTTCGGTGATGGCCACAAATTGACGCTCAACCACACCAGCTTGTGTGGCATTGGAGCTGATGTTAAGGTCAACACCGTGTGAACGGGTCACTTGGAAAGGCAATTCCTGGCCGCTGACGCTGAACATGCCATCGCTTGGGGTGAAGTCGAGGTTGGTCACCGTATAGGTCGGGCCTTCGCTGTACATGGTGAACTCGAAGGGCTCCATCCATGCGTTGAGCGGGCGGACGCCGAGGTTCAGTGCGTCGACGATTTCGTCTTCTCCATCCATGTATTTCACGTGGAGGCCAGCCTGCATCGGGCTGCCGCTGGTGATGTCGATTTGGATGTTGGCGCGGTTGGACGAGGTGTACGAGCTACCGCTGAACGAACCCAGATTGTAAGGATCGGGGTTTACACTATCGCTGTGGAACGTCACCACCCTGTTCGCAGCCGAGGTGTAATAAAAGTTGATTGTGCTGTAGCCCGAGGTGAACTCGTGCATGGCAATCAACAGATTACTGCTGCCGTCATACGCAAACGGAGTGTCGAGCGTGATCGTGGTCCAACCGGCGTTGAACGTCACGGTGCCGCTATACACCATGTCCGAAGCGGTGAGGGCTTCGTAATCCGAAGTACTCGAGAACGTGCTTCTTGTCACGTTCTTCATAAAAACCTCAATTTGGTTCGTTTGCGAACCAGAGGACAGATTGAAACTGATGGAATTGATGGTTCCAGCAGTCCCAATTTCGTTGGCAGTGTAGATCTGCTCAACGCATGAGTAGCCCCAAAGGCTGTTGAACGGGGTCACGTAGCCCGTGCTCGTCCCTTCGCCGATGGTCACTACATCAGCTCTCGCCACGCCCATGAAGGCGAGCAGGAGCGTCAAAACGAAAGAAAATGCTTTCTTTTGCATAAAGTTTTGAAAATTAGTTAATTAATAAAAAAATAAATAAAAACTCAAGGACATTTTTCGTCCTTTGAAGAGTTTAGGTGCAAAAGTCTGGGGAAAAATAACTGCCCTTTTGGAAAAATATTCCATAAAACAGAAAAAGGCGACCTTGAAGGCCGCCCATTTCGCTTTCACTGAATTAATTAACCAATTTATTAAGCTTTCTCATTCTCATTGCTTCTTCGGGGTTCAAGAGGCGTCATCGTATGGAAAAAAGGGACTTCCACCAGCAATGGTTTTGGGGAAAATCATTGCGAAAAAAGAAATTGTCTCTGACAAACTAGCATTATTAACGTGATAAAAACATGAAAAAGGTGGAAGTCCCTGTCTCTCAATCTTATTCTTTTTTGATGATGATGTCATCCTTGATGTGGGTCAGTATGTTGTTGCATTCCTCCTGGTCGTCGTAGAAGAAGAGCCAGAGGGTGCGGTTGGCGTGGTCGGTGGCGGTGATGTAGCCGCTGTGGCCGTGCATCTTGGCGTTGGTCATCATGTTGTCGCCTTCTTCGATGGCTTTCTGGTAGGCTTCTTCGGCATCGCTGTTCATGATGCTGTCGCGTGTGGTGAAGTATTCTTCGATGACGCTGGTGGCGATGGCGTCGGCCACCACGCTGATGTAGTTGTCGTAGCTGAGGTTTTCGCCATCATAGGCAACGGGGCCGTCGCCCACGATGATGGCTGCGGCGGGCATGAGTGAGTCGGAACTCTCGAAGTTGCTAAGGATGTCGCGCAGTTGCATGGCTATGTTCTCGGAAAACAATTTGATGTGCTCCTCGGTGATTTGCTCGCGTGTGGTCAGGCTGTCGAGTCCCATGACGGTGAGGAAGTCGGTCTCGATGCCTACGCCCACGGAGACCACCTTTTCCGATTCAGGGCATACCGATAGGTCGATGGCCTTTTCGCACGAGTCGCTTTCCATCACCAACCCGAAGTCTTGCCTGAGGCGGCACCAGTCTTCTTCGTCGTTGGCTTGCAGCATCACCGCATCGATTTTCTTGCCTTTCAGGTTGAAGTCGCCGAGATAGGCCACGGTGAGGTTGTCGTCGTCAGCATACTTGCAGTAAAGCTCAAGCGCGGCATTGTTGCTCCTCTCGTCTTCATTTTCGGGCGCTTTGCCATTGCTGCAACACGACAAGACCATTGCCATTGCCATGATTGCTAATGAATTGCCTAAGATTCTCATTTTGAAGGTTTTTTGTAGTTTCCGTTACGCTTTGCCTTGTTATTTGATGACTTCGTTGGCAGCAAGCAACACTTCGTTGGCCGAGCAACCGTTGTTGCAGAGGAAATGTATGGTTTCGCCTTCCACACGTATTTCTTCTGCCACGGGCAGGTTGTGTTCTGGCTTGCCTTCGCGGGTCAGCACGAAGGTGGCCACCCCGATGACGAGGGTGGCTGCCGCTGCGTAGGGGAGCCAGCGGTTGCGTCGGCGAGTGATGGGAACGACCACAGCATCTTGCCGCATGCCTTGCTGACGGGCCAGCTCTGACAGGTGCAACAGGGTGGCGTCGTCGGGCAGGGCTTTCTTGGCCTGCTCTTGCCAGTTTTGCTTGCGGCGTTCCCAAACGGTTTGGAAGTCGTCGCGTTGTTGTTGAGCGTTCATTGTCATATTTTTGTTGTTAGTTTTCATATATTTAAGGTGTTGTCCTCTTCTTCATAAAGTTGCTTGAGCCGTCGTTTGGTGCGTGCGATGCGCATGGCCACGGCACCCACCGAGCTGCCGGTCATGTCGGCGATTTCCTTGTAGGAGAACCCGTCGAGGAAGGCACGGATGGCTGTCGCGTCTTTCTCGGGCAGCGCCTCGATGAGCTGTTGCAACTGTTGCTGGCCTTCGTCGGGCTGCTCTTCGGGCGTGTCGCTCTCGTTGTTGTCGGCGAGCGGTTCGGTGCTGAGGTCGCGGTTGCATTTGCGTTGCAGCATCAGCATCGTGTTGGTCGCCACGCGCCACACCCAGGTCTTCTCCGAACTGCGTCCCTCAAAGGTGTCGAAGCTCCGCCATAGGTTGGCCATCACCTCCTGCATGCAATCCTCCGTGTTCCATGCCTTGCCGAGGTTGTAGTCGGAACAGACATGCCACAGCATCGCCTTGTGCCTGAGCACGAGTGCATTGAAGTGGTCAACGTTTTTCTCGTTTTGGTGTGATGGGGAAGACTGCATTTTGGGGTCTTTTGTTTGGTTAGGTGCACAAAAGTGCTCAGAAATAACGCAGTAGATGAAATTTTTGTTTCTGGGGAGGAAAATTAATGCAAAACCCCTATCTTTGCGGCATTGTTTTATGCATAAAACTTGCGCTTATGATTTGCTTTTTCCAGTCTGATAATCAAAAGGTTATCGCAGTCGATTCCGTTAACGGGCTTTCCGAGGAAACCGTTTCCAAACTCACATGGCTTTTCGGCAATGCCGAAAAAATCGAAAAAGAGGTGGTGAAAGGCCATTTCGTTGGCCCACGCCGCGAGATGATTACGCCGTGGAGCACCAATGCCGTAGAGATTACCCAAAACATGGGCATCCAAGGCATCGTCCGCATCGAGGAATTCCAAAAAGTGGAGTCGAAGAAGGCCCCTTACGACCCGATGCTGCAAAACCGTTACGAGAATCTCGACCAAAACGTGTTTGCCGTCGACCGCCAGCCCGAGCCGCTGAAATATATCGACGACATCGAAGCCTACAACCAGCAGGAAGGCTTGGCTCTCAGCGAAGAGGAAATCGAATATCTGAAAGGCATATCAGCAAAAATCGGTCGTCAATTGACTGATAGTGAAGTGTATGGATTTGCGCAGGTGAATTCCGAGCACTGCCGCCACAAGATTTTCAACGGCACCTTTATCATAGATGGTAAGAAGATGCCCAACACGCTTTTTGCCCTCATCAAGCGCACCTCGAAAGAGAACCCGAACCGTTTGGTTTCGGCTTATAAAGATAATGTGGCCTTCATCCTCGGCCCCAAAGTGGAACAGTTTGCGCCGGCTGAGCCTAACAAGCCGTCGGCCTTCGAAATCAAGCCCATCGACACGGTGATTTCGCTGAAGGCCGAGACGCACAACTTCCCGACTACAGTGGAGCCGTTCAACGGCGCAGCCACGGGTAGCGGCGGTGAAATCCGCGACCGTTTGGCTGGCGGACAAGGCAGTCTGCCTTTGGCGGGAACGGCCGTTTATATGACTTCCTACCCCCGCACCGAGGCCAACCGCGACTGGGAAAAAGACATCGAACCGCGCAAGTGGCTCTATCAAACGCCGGAGGAAATCCTCATCAAGGCCTCCAACGGTGCTTCCGACTTCGGCAACAAGTTCGGCCAACCGCTCATCAACGGCAGCCTTTTGACTTTTGAGTGTGCGGGCGACCGGGACGGTCGCGAACCTAATGTGATGGGCTACGACAAGGTCATCATGCTCGCTGGTGGCATCGGCTTCGCCAAGGTGAGCGACGCCAAGAAGCTCGAACCCGAAGAGGGCGACGTCATCATCGTGCTGGGCGGCGACAACTATCGCATCGGTATGGGCGGTGGCGCCGTTTCGAGCGTCGACACGGGCCAATACAGCAACGCCATCGAGCTGAACGCCGTGCAACGTGCCAACCCCGAGATGCAAAAGCGCGTGAGCAACGTCATTCGTGCCATGGCCGAAAGCGACCACAACCCCATCCGCAGCATCCACGACCATGGCGCAGGCGGCCACCTCAACTGCCTCAGCGAACTCATCGAAGACGCTGGCGGTGTGGTTTACGTCGACGACCTGCCTGTCGGCGACCCGACGTTGTCCGACAAGGAAATCATCGGCAACGAGTCGCAGGAGCGCATGGGACTGTTGGTCAACAAAAAGGACAAGGAAATCATCAAGGAGACCGCCGAGCGAGAGCGCGCACCTTATTATGAAGTGGGCGAGGTGACCGGCGACGAGCGCCTGCGTTTCGTCCGCAAGAAAGGCGAAGCCCCCATCGACTTGGCCATCTCCGACTTCTTCGGCAGTGCGCCCAAGACCGTGCTGCACGACACGACCAAGCCTTACCATTTCAAGAAAATCAGTTACACCAAACGTGACATCCACAAATATTTGGACCGCGTGCTGCAACTCGAAGCCGTGGCCTGCAAGGACTGGCTCACCAACAAGGTCGACCGCTCCGTGACGGGTCGCGTGGCGCAGCAGCAGTGCGTCGGCGAGATCCAGTTGCCGCTGAGCAACCTCGGCATCAGCGCGTTGGACTACAACGGCAAACGCGGCATTGCCACGGCCTTGGGTCATGCCCCGATTGCGGGCCTCATCGATCCTGCCGCCGCTTCGCGCCTCTCGGTCTCCGAGGCTTTGACCAACATCCTCTGGGCGCCGATTGAAGGCAACCTTGAAGGCGTTTCGCTGAGCGCCAACTGGATGTGGCCCGCCAAGCAGGAAGGCGAGACCGCCCGCCTCTATGAAGCTGTGAAAGCCTTGAGCGACTATTGCGTGGCCTTGGGCATCAACGTGCCGACGGGCAAGGACAGCCTCTCCATGACGCAGAAATACCCTGACGGCGAGAAGGTTGTGGCTCCTGGAACGGTCATCATCTCCGCCGCTGGCGAGGTGTCGAACATCCGCCAGACCATCCAGCCCGTGATGAAGACTGACGAGAACACCGAATTAATATATATAGACTTCTCGAAAGACGGCTTCGAACTCGGTGGCAGCAGCTTCGCCCAATCCATCGGCGTCGTGGGTCAGACGACACCCGACGTGAAGAGCGTCAGCTACTTCAAGAAGTGCTTCAACGCCATCCAGAAGCTGATTGAGAGCAATTTGGTTTTGGCTGGCCACGACGTGTCGGCGGGCGGCTTGATTACCACGCTGTTGGAGATGAACTTCGCCAACACGACCTACGGCATGAACCTCGACCTCAAGGCCTTCGACAAGGAAGACCTCATGGCCGTGTTGTTCTGCGAGAAGCCCTCGGTGGTCATCCAAGTCTCCAACGACGGCATTGCCAACCGCATGTTGCGCGAACTCGGCATCACCTTCAAGGTTATCGGCAAGCCCATGGCCAAACGCCAAATCAACATCGTCCACAACGACCACCATTATATCTTCGACATCGACGCGCTGCGCGACACTTGGTTCAAGTCGTCGTACCTGCTCGACCGCAAGCAAAGCGGTCCGCGCAAGGCCATGGAGCGTTTCATGAACTACAAGAAACAGTATTTGCACTATAGTTTTGGCCACAAGTTCACGGGCAAGGCTGCCGACATGGGCATCGACCTGCACCGCCGCAAGCCTACGGGCATCAATGCCGCCATCATCCGCGAGAAAGGCTGCCAGTGCGACCGTGAGATGGCCTACGCGCTCTATCTCGCCGGCTTCGATGTGCGCGACGTCACCATGACTGACCTCGCCACAGGCCGCGAAGACCTCAAGGACGTCAACATGATCGCCTTCGTGGGCGGTTTCTCCAACTCCGACGTGCTCGGTTCGGCCAAGGGCTGGGCGGGTGCCTTCCTTTATAACGAGAAAGCCAAGAAAGCCTTAGACGACTTCTATGCCCGCGAGGATACGCTGAGCCTCGGTGTGTGTAACGGCTGCCAGCTGATGATGGAACTCGGCCTGCTCTATCCCGACCACGAGGAGCACCCCGTGATGATGCACAACGACTCGCACAAGTTCGAGTCGGGCTTCCTCAACGTGGAGATTGCCCAAAACGAGAGCGTGATGCTCAAGTCGCTGTCGGGTCACCGCCTTGGCGTATGGATTGCCCACGGCGAGGGCCGTTTCTATTTCCCCTGCTATCGCGACAAGTACAAGATTGTGATGACCTACGGTCAGGACGAATACCCTGGCAACCCCAACGGCAGTGACTGGTCGACGGCGGCGGTCTGCTCCAATGACGGACGCCACCTTGCCATGATGCCTCACCTCGAAAGAGCCTTCCTGCCCTTGCAGTGGGCCTTCTATCCCGACGACCGCAAGAACGACGAGGTTTCGCCTTGGATGGAAGCCTTCGTGAATGCACGCATTTGGGTGGAGGAGCATAGGAAGTAACCATGCCCAAAGAAAAAATAAACAAAACCAACGCCTGCCGCATCCTCGACGCGAAGGGAATTGCCTATGAGTTGATTCCCTACGAGGTGGACGAGAACGACCTCGGGGCGCAGCATATCGCCGACCAATTGGGCGAGGACATCGACCAGGTGTTCAAGACCTTGGTGCTGAAAGGCGACAAGATCGGCCATTTCGTGTGCGTCATCCCAGGCAACGACGAACTCGACCTGAAGAAGACCGCCAAGGCTACGGGCAACAAGAGTTGCGACCTCATCCCAATGAAGGAACTGCTGCCGCTCACGGGCTACATCCGTGGCGGCTGCTCGCCCGTGGGGATGAAGAAACAATTTCCGACCTTCATCCACGAGACCTGTGAGCTGTTTGATTACATCTACGTCAGCGCGGGTGTGCGAGGACTGCAATTCAAACTGAATCCGCAGGATTTGATTGCGGTGGTAGATATGAAAGTGGCTGATTTAACTGTCTTTGAATTCGGACCGAAATGAGTTACACTATCCGTAAATCGACTTTGGCCGACTTGCCTGTCATCCTCAGCCTCCGCGACCAAGCCCGCGAAATCATGCGGAGCTATGGCAACACTTTCCAATGGCCCGACGGCTATCCGCTCGATGATATGTTCAAGAAAGACATAGCGTTAGGCGGTAGCCACGTCATGCTCAACGAGAAGGGCGAGATCGTCGGCACTTTCGCGCTTTTGCCCAGCCCCGAAGTGACTTACAACAAGATTTACGACGGCCAATGGCTCGACGACGCGCCCTATCACGTCATCCACCGCATCGCCAGCACCCCCGACTCGCATGGCATCTTGGATGCCGTTTTGGAATATTGTGAAGCCTTGGTGCCCAACATCCGCATCGATACGCACGAGGCTAACATCATCATGCGTAAGGGTTTGGAACGGCATGGTTACCACTATTGCGGCATCATCATCCTGCTCGACGGCAACCCACGTTTGGCCTTCCAGAAAATTATCGGATAATTTATTTGTAATTATTCTAAATTGTGTAATTTTGCAGTCCATTTCAATGGGCAGAATCTTGAATTATAAATTTTGAATCTTAAATCCAATATTATGACTACCAAGACTTTTAATGTGACCGGAATGAAATGCATGGGTTGCGTTTCGAATGTGGAAAAGGCTCTGAATGCGCTTGACGGCGTTGCTTCCGCCAAGGCCGACCTGACGGCCAAGACCGCCACCGTCGACTATGACGAGACGAAGATGGGCTTTGCCCAGATGCAAGAAACCGTCGAAAAGCTCGGTTTCGAGGTGACGGAATAAGCCATGGTCAAGAAAACCATAGCCGTATTGGGCATGCGTTGCGCCGGTTGCTCGGCCAGCGTGGAGGATACGTTGCGCAAGATGGATGGCGTGGCCTCAGCCAACGTCAATCTCGCGGCGCGCTCCGCTTTGATTGAGTTCGACGAGAAGAAAGTCGCGCCCGAGCAGATGAAAGCGGCCCTCGCCGACTTGGGCTTCGACATGGTCATCGAGGACGACCGCGACGTGCAGGCCGAAGAGCGCAAGAATTTTACCCGCCTGCGCAACCGCGTCATCTTGTCGTGGGTGTTCGCTTTGCTCGTCATGGCTATCTCGATGGGCTGGATCCCCGTCAAGCCTGCGCTGACGGCCAACCTCATCATGATGGGGCTGTCGCTGCTCAACCTTGTGTTGTGCGGTCGGCAGTTCTATGCCTCGGCTATCCGCCAACTCAAACACGGCACGTCCAACATGGACACCCTGGTGTCGCTCAGCACTTGCATCTCGTTCCTGTTCAGCGTGTTCAACACGTTCTGGGGCGACCAGTTCTGGGGCTCGCGCGGCATCGCAAACCACACCTATTTCGATGCCTCGGTGATGATCATCACCTTCGTGCTGACGGGCAAGATGCTGGAGGAGAAAGCCAAGAACGGCACCGCCTCGGCCATCCGTTCGCTGATGGGACTGACGCCCAAGACGGCATACCTTGTCGTCGACGGCATGATTACCGACACGCCCATCTCGGCCTTGCAGAAAGGCGACACCATCGAGGTGAGGGCAGGGGAGAAGATCCCTGTCGACGGGAGCATCATCGACGGTGAGGCACATGTCGACGAGAGCATGATCTCAGGCGAGCCGATACCCGTTCTGAAACAACACGGCGATCAAGTGTTGGCCGGTACGGTCAGCAAGCAGGGCACGTTCCGCTTCAAGGCAGAGGCTGTGGGCGAGAAGACCATGCTGGCCAACATCATCCAGATGGTGCAGCAGGCCCAAGGCTCGAAGGCACCTGTGCAACGCACGGCCGACAAGATTGCCCGTGTCTTCGTCCCGACGGTGTTGGGCATCGCCATCCTCACTTTTATCCTCTGGTGGATCATTGGTGGCTCGGCCATGCTGCCCAACGCCATCCTTTCGGCAGTCTCGGTGCTGGTCATCGCCTGTCCGTGCGCCTTGGGACTGGCCACGCCGACGGCCTTGATGGTCGGCATCGGCAAGGCGGCGGAGAAGAACATATTAATAAAGGATGCCACGGCTTTGGAGGAGATCCGTCGCGTCAACGCCATCGTCATCGACAAGACGGGCACGCTGACCATCCCCAACCTCAACGTGGACTTCACCCAAGCCAACGACCTCGCTTTAGACGAACGCGAGACCTTGAAACCCTACGCCCGCGAGGCCATGCAAGAACTTCAAAACGAAGGTATCGACGTGTATATGATGAGTGGCGACAAGGAAGAAGCCGCCAAATACTGGGCCGACAAGGCGGGTATTAGGCATTACCGCAGTCGCGTGATGCCGCAAGACAAGGAGAACCTGGTGCGCCAGCTGCAAAGCGAGGGCAAACACGTGGCCATGATTGGCGACGGCATCAACGACTCGCAGGCCTTGGCCGCTGCCGACGTCAGCATCGCCATGGGCAAGGGCACCGATGTGGCCATGGATGTGGCGCAAGTCACGCTGATGGGCACCGACCTTCGCCGTATCCCCGAGGCCATCCGTCTCTCGAAGAAGACGGTCGGCATGATCCACCAAAACCTCTTTTGGGCCTTCATCTACAACGTCATTTGCATTCCGTTGGCGGCGGGCCTGCCTTACTTGTTTGGCGCCCATTGGCAAATCACGCCCATGCTGGCCAGCGCCTTGATGGCGTTTTCAAGTGTCAGCGTGGTGATGAACAGCCTGCGGCTGAAGTGGACGAAGTGAATTCAATCAATATTCTCAATGATCTTGTCCTCCGCCTGCAAGTCGGGAACGAGGCGTTGGATGACCTTGTACTTGTAGAAAAACCTAATGGCGACGACGCGCACCACCGTATAGGCCGGAATGGCTACTAACATGCCCACCGTGCCGCCGATGTGGCCGGCCATGAGCAACACGATGAAGATTTCGAGCGGGTGGGCCTTGATGCTCGTCGAGTAAATCAAAGGCTGGTAGATGAAGTTGTCGACCAACTGCGCCGCTAACATGATGACCAAGACGATGAGGGCAAACATCCAGAGGTTGACGTCCAAGCCGGCACCGGTGCCGAGCTTGAGCACGACGGCGAAGATGACGCCGATGGCCTCGCCCATGAGCGGGCCGACGTAGGGAATCACGTTGAGCAAGCCCGCAATGAAGGCAATGCCGATGGCATAGCTGAAGTCGAGACGGGCGATGAGCCACAGACCGAGGAAGTCGATGAGGGCCACGCCGAGCATCTCGATGACCAAACCCACGAAATAGCGCGACAGCAGCTCCTTGATGTCGTTGAGCGTCTTGCGCACGTTGCTCTCGTGGCGGTCGGGCACGAGGGCGCAGATGATGCGCTCAAACAGGCCTTCTTCCTTGAGGAAGAAAAACGAGATGAACACCACCGAGAACAGGGCGACGAAGAGACTCGACACCACGGAGGCCACCGAGCCTACGATGCCACTCACCTTGCTGAAGTCGACCAACTCTTTGACCTTCCCCAACAGCACGGCGGCAATGTCGAAGTCGGGACCCACATTGGGAAACAGCCCGATGATCCATTTGTTGAGCTTGTCGATGGGGTTCGACTCGAAATAAGTCGAGGTCTGTATGGCTGAGGCATCCTTCACGATGGACGAAACCATAGGTATCATTTGGGTGACAATCAGCACCAAAAACCCGATGATGACTACGATGGTCAGCACGGCCAGGAGCCAGTCGGACGCCGATTTCCCCTTGATTTTTATCTTCCGCAACAGTTTCATCACAGGGCGGCCAATCAACGAGACCACAAAGGCTGCAATGATATAGATAAGCACGTTCTTGAAGTAGAGGCACAGGGCCAAAACGATGGCCAAACCTCCCAATTTGATAATGTAACCCGCTAATTTATCGGTGTTTCTCTCGTTTTCCATAGTCGTGTTTTCGACGGTTCAAACTACAAAATTAGTATTTTTTCGTCTTTCTTACACAATTTTGGTTATTTTTGCGTTCTGTTTAAAAAGGAGTCTCACCCATCTTCAAACTAAAGCCTAATGAAGTACAAGCATATTATACTCATACTGTTTCTTTTGCCTTTCACGCATCTTTTTGCCCAAGTCTACGAACCACAAGCCCCCGACCTTCAAGAGCCGGAACCCGATAGTATTGAGATGGTTCTCGACGAGCAGGAAATCAACGACTTGAACTCGGGCAAGGCGGTCGTCGAGGAATCGACGGTGATGGAGATGCTCGACTTGGTGAGCAGCATCAGCACATCCCAGGACGTCTATCTCGATATCGACAAGAAAGCATGGAACAAATATGACTTTCCCGAATACGTTGTGCCGAGCTATGACGACAGCGTCTATATGGAGCGCATCCAGGCCTTGGCCTATGAGACCACCATCCCGCTGACGTTCAACAACCACGTCAAGTCGTTCATCGACCTTTACGCCAACCGCCGCCGACAGCAGTCGAGCCGTATGTTGGGCCTGTCGTATGTCTATTTCCCCATGTTTGAGGAATATTTGGCCAAATACAACTTGCCATTGGAACTCAAATACTTGGCCATGGTGGAGAGTGCGCTCAACCCTACGGCGGGCTCGAAGGCGGGCGCCAAAGGCTTGTGGCAGTTCATGAAGGGCACTGGTGCGGAATATGGTTTACACGTCACCTCGTTGGTCGACGACCGCTACGACCCCGAGAAGGAAACCGAGGCTGCATGCCAATACCTGCAAAGCCTCTATAACCGTTATGAGGATTGGTTTCTCGTGCTGGCGGCCTACAATTCGGGCCCTGGCACGGTCAACAAGGCCATCCTCCGTGCTCGTGGCGTGAAGAACTATTGGGCCATCTGGCCTTACTTGCCCAAGGAGACGCGCGGCTACGTGCCGGCCTTCATCGCTGTCACCTATGTGATGAACTATGCCCCCGAACATAACCTCTATCCCACCGACCCGGGCCTGCTGCTCCATGGCACCGACACCGTCATGGTGCACGACCGCGTGGGCTACGACCAAATCAACGAGTGCATAGGCGTGCCAATGGAAGACCTCGTGTTTTTCAACCCTCAATATACAAAACGCATCATTCCGGGCACCAAGGAACGCCCTTATGCGTTGCGTATGCCTACGAAATACGCGCTGCGTTTCGTCCAGCTTGAGGACAGCATCTATTCCTTTGTGAGCAAGGCCGAGAAAGCTCGCGAATACATCGAAGAGAAGGTGGAAGAGGTGAGCGATTGCTTCGTCCATGTGGTGAAGAAAGGTGAGAGCTTGGGCAGCATAGCGAAGAAATACCACATCACTGTGGCCAAGATCAAGAGCTGGAACCGACTCAAACGCGACACCATACACGTCGGGCAACGGCTCACCATCTATCGTTCGGGCGCTCCTATGGCGCAGGTGGGCAAGACAACGCAAAAGAGTGGTTCGGGCAACAAGTCGGCCACCACACCGACGGTCAGGACGCACACCGTCAGGAAAGGCGAGACGTTGAGCTCCGTAGCGCGCAAATATGGTTGCACTACCAACGAACTAAAGAAATGGAATGGCCTAAGGAGCAACACCGTCAAGGTCGGACAGAAATTGAAAATCAAGAAATAGCCAAGCCATTCGGCCCGAATGCAGACAAAATCCATTATAACCATGAAAAAGACATTGAGAAACATGACACTGTTGCTTGCACTGGCCTGTTTGGCAGTGGCTTGCAGCGAAGAGTCGCGCACACCCAAGAAAGACCGCTCGGTGGGTGGCACCTCCGAGATTATGGTCGTCACCCAAAACGACGAGCAGTGGAATGGTCGTATCGGCGACTCGCTCCGCCATTTCTTCCTCGACTATCAATATGGACTGCCGCAGCCCGAGTCGCGCAACGAGCTGGCCCACATCAACGTGGCGGGCTTTTCCGACATGTTCCGCAAGCATAAGAACATCATTGAGGTCGAAATCAACCCCAATCTCGCCGTGGCCGTGGCCGAGACCGCCGAAGACCTCTGGGCCGCGCCGCAGCGCTACGTCAAGATCAGCGCGCCCGACCTGACCTCGTGGGTCGAGCTGTTCGACAGGCAAAAGGAGGTCTACCAACGTTGGTTCGACAAGGTGGAGCGCGAGCGCATCATGAATGTGTTTCGTCCCACCAAAGACGAGGCTATCGGCAAGGCCATCGCTGACAAGTTCGGTTTTACGCTGACCGTGCCCCAAGGTTTCTACATCGCCAAGAACGAGCCCGACTTCATGTGGCTCCGCAAGGAACTCGAACGCTCGAGCGCCGACATCGTCATCTACCAAACACCTTATAAGGATACCTTACAGTTTGAGACACAGAGCCTTGTGGCCATGCGCAACATGATGCTCGGACAATACATCCCCGGCCCGTCGGAGGGATCTTACATGGGTACCGAGACAGAGTTTGTGCCGCCCTTGGTGACCACCGCGAGCCAGTTTCCCGCCGGTTATGCCAAAGAGATGCGCGGCATGTGGCGTGTCGTCAACAACTATATGGGCGGGCCTTTCGTGTCATACACCTTTGCCGATAGCCGCACGGGGCAGCTTGTCACCGTCGAAGGCTTCTATTACGAGCCCAACCAGAAAAAACGCAACGCATTGCTCCAGCTCGAATCGATTGCTTACAGCTTGGAGTTCGTCTTACGATAAGTCACCACGACCTCGCCGATTGGTGAGCCCGTCCGCGTAACGATTTGTCCGTCTTTCCATTGGCCGAACATGCGCTCGTCGATGTGCATTGTGCCGTCGCCGATGAGGTGCAGTCGGCCAGTCGTGCTGCCGTCGGCGTTCGTCAGCGTCAGTATAGAATCGGAGTTGATGATGATGGTGTTCTGTTTCTCCATCTCGCCGATTTGCCTGACCAGTTCGGGTGTGTTGCGTCGCTCGTCGAACTGCACGTTCACCTTGTCGACAGTCCAAGTGCCTATGATGCTGTCGTCGCCGCGATGGCAGCCGCAGAGCGCGAGGGCGAGACCTGTGAGGAAGAGGATGTTTCTTTTCATGCCGCAAAGTTACGATAATGCCGCGAGTTTCGCATGAGAATCCGAAAAAAAACTATTTTTGCGAATCAAAACACACCCTGATGGAAGCCAACCGCCTGCAATGGTTCAAGACAGAGGAGCGCGAGGGCAAGACCTTGGTCTTCGACCCCTTGCGCCGCCGTTTCGTCGCTTTGACGCCCGAAGAGGAGGTGCGCCAAAAGACGCTCTATCTCTTGGTGGAGCGCCTCAAGGTGCCGTCGGGCTTGGTGGCGGTGGAGTATTCCGTCAAGGTGAACGGCATGGACAAGCGTGCCGATGCCGTCGTGTTTGGCACCGAGGGCCGTCCGCTGATGGTGGTGGAGTGCAAGGCCGCGAGCGTTGCCCTCACCCCGCTCGTCCTCGACCAGGCCGTGCGCTATCATTCCGCCTTGCATCCCCGTTACCTGCTTCTCACCAACGGCGTCGCCGTTTATTGTTTCAAGACGGACGGAGCGGTGCTTCGCGCGATGGACAGTTTGCCCTCGTATGCTGAGATGCAATCGGCTTGATGGCGTTTTTTACGAAAAACCGAGTAATCCCTTGCGGAAAGACAAAAATATCATTATCTTTGCACGCAAAACTTAAAAGAAATGAGATACTAAGACCCGCGATATGACACGACCTTCAAGAAGGTGTTCCATCATCCCGACCTGCTGATCAGCTTCCTCAACGCATTGTTGCCACTCAAGGACAGCGAGCAGATTGAGAGCATCGAGTATTTGTCGCCCGAGATGCTGCAGAAAATGCCCGATGGCAAGTTCTCCATCGTCGACGTAAGTTGCAAGGATGCCATGGGAAGACAGTTCATCGTCGAGATGCAAATGGTGTGGAGCGAGGAGTTCAAGTCACGAGTGCTGTTCAATGCTTCCAAGGCTTACGTCAACCAGTTGGAGAAAGGCGAGGACTACAAGTTGCTTTGTCCTGTCTATTCGCTGAACCTTGTTAATGGCATCTTTGAGAAGGATTTGCCCGAGCACGAGTATTACCATTTCTATCAGTTGGTGCACGAACGCCATTCCGAGAAAGTGATAGAAGGGTTGCACATCCTATTCGTTGAGTTGCCCAAGTTCGATCCTGCCGATTGGGAGGCGAAGAAGATGAAATGGTTGTGGATGCGCTTTCTCACCGAAATTAACCCTTCCACCAAGGTGGCTCCTGCCGAGTTGGTCCAAGATCCCATCATTGGCAAGGCGGTCTCTCTGATGGAGGAGTCGGCGATGACCGAAGCCGAGCGGTATCTGTACGAGAAGAACCTTGACAGTATCCGTGTCGAACGAGCCATCATCAACGAATGGCATGAGAAAGGCTGGAAACGGGGCAAGGCAGAGGGGCTGGCAGAAGGCAAAGCGGAAGGCAAAGCGGAAGGCGAGCGAGAAAAGGCACTCGAGGTTGCCCGCAACCTCAAGGCTGCCGGCATCGACTTGTCTGTAATACAATCTGCCACTGGGCTAAGCTCCGATGAAATAGCCGCTCTCTGAGAGTGGCACCTGCTTGACGAAGACCAACAACGGCAGGGTCACATCCCGCTTTAGCTCGACAAATCTGTTGTATGACACGGTCTTGGGGTGTCGCCGAACCATTTGGCGACACCTTTTATCATTTCAGGCTGGGATTAAGCGAAAGTGAACAGCAGGTTGCCAAAGAAATTCCAAAGCGTGGAAGCCCCCACTGCAAACACCTTGCTGACATAGAAGTTCCACTTCAGCTTGCCGTTGAGCAGCCACACCGTCAGCGTGTCGATGCCCAAGCCGACCAGCGCGATGACGAAATACTTGGCATATTCCGCCCCAATCTGCGGGTTGGTGCTTTGGAAGGTCCAAATGCGGTTGAGGATGTAGTTGGTGGTGGCGGCAAAGACGAAACCGAGGATGTTGCTCAGGTATTTGTTCCACTTGAGCCACTCCTTGCAGACATAGGTCACGCCGAAGTTGACGAACACGCCCGAAAAGCCCACCACGCCGAATTTCAGGAATTTCAGCAGGAACTCGCGCGTGAATGCTATCTTGAGTAACGGAGCTTTCATCGTTTTGCCATTGCGACTGCAAAGGTAGGCAATAATTCCGTACTTTTGCGCAAATTTTCGACAATGAACGACGTAAAGCATATTTCCATCGAAGAATACGACTACCCCTTGCCCGATGATCGCATCGCCAAGTATCCCTTGGCCGAGCGTGATGCCTCGAAACTCTTGGTGTTGAAAGACAACGAGATAAAGGAGTCGCAGTTTAAGCATGTCGGCGACTATCTGCCCAAGGATGCGCTTTTGGTCTTCAACGAGACCAAAGTCATCCGCGCCCGATTGCAGTTCCACAAGGCTACGGGCTCGCGCATCGAAGTGTTTTGCCTTGAGCCTGAGAACGACTACCAAGTTGCATTCTCGGCCTCATCGCCAGTGCGCTGGAAGTGCTTGATAGGCAACGCAAAACGCTGGAAAGAAGGCCCGCTCACGATGGAGCTGACGGTGGGAGGGAAGCCCGTGACGCTGAGTGCCAATCGCCTCAGCCAAAACGACCAATACGCTGAAATCGAGTTCTCGTGGACGCCTGCCGACTTGCCGTTTGCCTCGGTGCTGGAGGCCGCAGGCGAGATTCCGCTGCCGCCCTATCTCCACCGCGACGCCGAACCCGACGACCGCGACCGTTACCAGACCGTCTTTGCCCGCTACGATGGCTCGGTGGCGGCACCCACTGCTGGACTTCACTTTACCCAGCCGCTCATCGCCGCCTTGCGCGAAAAAGGGTTCCTCTTCGACGAGGTGACGCTTCATGTAGGGGCGGGAACGTTCAAGCCTGTCTCCACCGAGACCATCGGCGAACATTCCATGCACTCCGAGACTATTGTTGTGCGCAAGTCGTTGATACAAAACCTGGTTGCACATTCCGGGAAACCCATCATTCCTGTTGGGACCACCAGCACGCGCACCTTGGAGAGCCTCTATTGGATGGGCGTGATGCTGAAGGAACAAGGCATGGAATTGCGTCCCTTGCATGTCGAGCAGTGGTATCCCTATGAGGAACACGCACCTTTGTCGGCCCCCGAAGCCTTGCAACTGATTGTGGATTATCTTGAAATGCACAGTCTCACCCGCCTCGAAGCCAGCACTGCCCTCATGATTGCGCCGAGCTATAAGATGCGCATTATCACTGGATTGATCACCAATTTCCACCAACCGAAGAGCACTTTGCTGCTGTTGGTGAGCGCCCTCATCGGCGAGCGGTGGAAGGACTGCTACCGTTTTGCCCTCGACCACGGCTTCCGTTTTTTGAGCTACGGCGACAGTTGCCTCTTCCTCCCGTGATTTTTGGAACGGTTTTTGATAATGTAAAGCTCGTAACATTAAATAAACTATATCAACATGAAGAAATCCATTTTATTCGGTGCTTTGGCATTTTTTGCCGTGAGCGCCATGGGCATCCAAGATGCCAACGCACAAGAAGTGAAAGTGAAGAAGGCGGAGAACGCCACTACGGTCACTGTTGAGAAGCAAACCCCATCGAGCACGACAGTCGCACAAGAGCCTGTGAAGCAAAAGAAAGACGACTGTTGCGCCGACAAGAAAGTCAGTGCCGAAAAGAAGAAGGGCGACTGCTGCGCCGAGAAAAACGTGAGTGCCGACAAAAAGAAGGCTAAAGGAGAAGGCTTCAAGGCCGAAGGCAAAAAGGCCAAAAAGGTTGAAATGAAGGCCCGTAAGGAGGCCAATGATGCCAAAAAGAAGGCTGAAAAAGCCGAGAAAGCCGAAAAGTAACAATTCCATTGAGACAAAAAATGAGGCTCCTTTCGAGAAGCCTCATTTTTTTATTTCTTCCTTCCCGATAGCAGTTCGGCGTAGGTCTTGAGGTGGGCTTTCCGCTCTTCGGGCAAGTCGACAGCCGCAAGGCATTCGAAGGCGCGTCGGTCGTAGTCGAGCATGACCTGTTCGACGGCTTCCTTCACATGGAGGCGGTTGTAGATTTCTTCCACCTCTTCGATTTTTTCCGCTTCGTCGTGGTCGATGCGTAGGGAGAAAAGCTGTTCGAGGCGTTGGCGGTCTTTTTCGGAAGCCATTTCGAGTGCCTTCAGATAAAGGTAGGTCTTCTTGTTGTCGGCGATGTCGCCGCCATGGCGCTTGCCGAACACCGCCACGTCGCTGTAGAGGTCGAGGATGTCGTCTTGCAGCTGGAAACTCATGCCTAAGTTGATGCCGAAGTCGTAAAGCCGTTGTATGTCAGCCTCTTTTGCGTTTGTCACCGTGGCACCCATCTGCAAGGCTGTGGCCAAAAGCACAGCGGTTTTCAGGCGGATCATCTCTAAATAGTCCTCAATCGTGACCGATTGTTGCGTCTCGAAGTTGAGGTCCATCTGCTGGCCTTCGCAGATTTCGATGGCCCCCTGGCCTAATTGTTGTGCGAGTTCAGCACCCTTCTTGGGCTTCAGGGCAAACTGGAACGCCTTGGCGAGCATGGCGTCGCCAGAGAGGATGGCGATGTCGGCGTTCCATTTTTGGTAGACGGTGGGCTTGCCTCGGCGCACAGGCGCCTTGTCCATGATGTCGTCGTGGATGAGCGTGAAGTTGTGGAAGGTCTCCAAGGCCAAGGCGGGCCAGAGGGCTTCGTTTTCGTCGCCGCCAAAGAGCTCGCAGGCCAAGAGGCAGAGCATGGGGCGCAGGCGTTTGCCGCTTTGCAGGATGGTGTAGGCGATGGGCTCGTATAGCTCGGTGGGCTGTCCGCCGAAGTCGGTGTTCGCCAGAAAGTCGGCGAAATCTTGTTGCAGTTGCTTGATTTTTTCCATTTTTGGTCAGTTTGGAGTGACAAAAGTAAAGATTTTTGCCGCACCGTGCAATTTTGGAGCGAAATTTGTGGTTTTTCTTTTGTGCACACAAAAGAAAAACCGATGAAATACATCCAACTGATACCCGCATTGTTGCTCGGCGCGATGCTGACCGCCTGCAACACGACCAAGAAACTCTATGAAGCCCAAGAGTACGACCAAGTAATCCAACGCGTTGCGCCCAAGATTTGCGACGGCGACATGAACGCGAAGCAAATCAACTATGTGGCGGCGTCGTACCACAAGGCCAACCAAGCCGACCACGAGCGCATCCAGGCCCTGAAAGCCACCGGACAACCCGATGTGTGGCCCGAAATCTACCAGCGTTATTGCAGCATGAAAGGCCGCAACGACGCCTTGAAATGCTTCCCGACGAAGGTCAAAAACGGCATGAACTATGTGAAGCTCGACGTCGACGAGGATATGACTGTTGCCCGCAATCATGCCGAGGCTTTCTTGGTGGCGAAGGCCAACCAATTGCTTTCCACGGGGACAACGCAAGACGGACAAGAGGCAATGGGATACGTCGTTCAACTCGCGATGACGAACAAGGATAACCCCAACATTCCGAGGCTCTTTATGAGGTCGTCCCTGTGCTTTGGCGATGCCGTGATGCTTGGCTATGGCAACACGAGCGGCTACAATCTGTCACCAGAGTTCAAGGCCACGGTGCTCGCTTTCGACGAAGGGGAATTGCCGACTTGCAACGATTTCCATATCGCAAGGAATAGGAACTTTTCCTATATGTACACAGTGGCAGCAGTGATAGATGACGTGATGGTTTTTCCCGTAAAACTCGATGAGGTGACCTTCAAGGAGGCCAATGGAGGAAAAACCGTTGAGGTGAGCGACCATTCGCAAAGCAAGCGCGTGACGGTTTCGGGGCGAATCAATTGCTACAGCTCATGTTGCATCCATCCGGAAAAAGAAGGGCCGGAGTGTTCCATCCCCTTCGAGGTGACCTCCACCTTCAAGAACGACTACACCACCATCAAGGGCGACCGCGAGGCCTGTTCGGCGGAGACGTTGAACCGTTTGAACAGCAAACCTGTTCCCGTCCCGACGGACGAAAGCATGCTCATTGATGCCGCTAAGCAACTGAATGATTTGATTGCCAAGGAATTGAAGAAGTAACGGAAACCCCGAAGGGGTGACAGCTTTGTAGGCAGGCGGTGTAAACCCCTGCCGATAAAAATTGCGGGGCGGGCCGTCCGCAAGCCGAAGAATCAATCCACAAACGCATACCGTTCGTCGTATTCCACATGGTATGCATCTAAGAATTGTTTGTATTCGTCCACATAGGTTTGGTCGCGGTGACGTGCCTTTTGGAATTTGATGTATTTGACGGTTTTGTCAAGTACGGATGCACTGACGCTGAACGCACCATAGCCTTCTTGCCACATGAACGGTTCATAATAACTGTCCAATGTTTTGATCCATTTGCTGCTGTTGGATTTGATGGTGCGCACGAATTCTGCCAAACTCATCGTTTTGGGCATCGATGCCAAAATGTGGATGTGGTCGGGACGACCACCCACCAGGATGGAAACGCCGTTGATATTGCGGATGACACCACCGACATAATCGAAAATGCGTCCCAAATCCTCTTCGCGCATGGTGATGGCGGTGCATTTCGTATGGAACACGATATGCATGTATTGCTGGACTAATGTGCTGGCCATGTCATTGATTGTTTGGTGTTTAACGATTGTTTGTTGTTTAACGATGGGCTATGGTTATGTACTGTTGTCGTTTGGTCGGCAGGCAGAGGTTTACACCGTCTGCCTATTGGCTGTCGTCCCTTCGGGACTGGGCCGTCAGCCGCTGCATCACCGAATCCATTATTTTTTCCAGCGTTTCGGGCCATTCGGTGTAATACCTCATGTTTTGCACAAAGATGCTGTCGGTGATGCCGTGATGCTCGAAGAGTTGGTCGTAATACGACCTTGTCAGTGCGGCAAAGTCTATCGGTGTGGTGGGGAGTGTGTCGTTTTGTTCGCGTTCCTTGGTCTTGCGGTAGTTGATGTCGGCCTCGATGATTTGCACGTCGGTCATCACGGCAATCATCTCCTGTTCGGTGAGGAGGCGTTCGGGCATAAAGCCTTTGTCCTTGCTACCACAAGCGGTTGCAAGGACAAAGAACAATGCTATCAATGCTAATTTTTTCATCCTGAATCAGTTGCCAACGTCGGAGAGGAACTTGATGCGCATCAGGCGCACTTCCTCTTCCTCGTATTCGTCCTCGCCTAATTCGCGGAGGGCGGTCTGAACATCGTCCGACTCGGCCTCGCGGAAGTAGTCGAGGATGTCTTCTTGGTGGTAGATGTCGACGTTGTCCTCGATGTAGTAGTTGATGTCCAAGTGGGTGCCGCTTGAGACGATGCTCTCGATTTCGCTCAGCAGCTCGTCGAACTCCAGTCCTTTGCCATAGGCGATGTCTTCGAGCGGGATTTTCTTGTCGATGTTCTGGATGATGCCGATCTTCAGCGCGGAGTTGTTGATCACCGACTTCACCACCATGTCGTTCGGGCGGGTGATGTCGTTTTCTTCCACATATTCCTTGATGAGCTTGATGAAAGGCTCGCCGAATTTCTCGGCTTTGCCGGCTCCCACGCCTGCTATCTGGGTCATCTCTTCCTTGGTGATGGGGTATTGGATGGCCATGTCTTCGAGCGACGGGTCTTGGAAGATGACGAAAGGCGGCAGCCCTTGTTGCTTGGCGATGGTCTTGCGCAGGTCTTTCAGCAAGGCGAAGAGGGTCTTGTCGGCACCACCGTCTTTGTTGGCGCCCATGGCAGCCATGGTCTCAGGGTCGTCGTCGTCGGAGCCTTCGTAGTCGTGGTCCTTGACGAGCATGATGGTGTAGGGCTTCTTGATGAAGTTCTTGCCCTCCTTGGTGATTTTCAGGATGCCGTAGTTTTCTATGTCCTTGGATAACAGCTTGTTGACCAAGGCTTGGCGGATGACGGCAGTCCAATATTTTTCGTCGTGTTCGTCGCCGGCTCCGAAAAATTCGTTGTTCTCTTGCTTGGCTGCCTTGATGTCGCCAGTGAGTTTGCCGGCTAAGAGTTCGGCGATGTGTTTGGTCTTGAAGAGTTGCTTGGTCTCTTCCACGGCTTCGAGTACGAGCTTGAGGTCTTCCTTGCCGTCGAATTTCTCCTTGGGCGAGCGGCAGTTGTCGCAGGCGCCGCAGTTCTCCTTGTTGTATTCTTCGCCGAAGTAATGGAGTAGCAAGCGGTGACGGCAAACAGCTGATTCAGCGTATGTTACTGTTTCGTTAAGCAGCTCTCGGGCAATCTCTTGCTCGGCCACGTTCTTGCCTTTGTTGAACTTTTCGAGCTTGTGGATGTCTTCGTAGTCGTAGAAGGCGATGCAGTTGCCTTCGCCACCGTCGCGACCGGCGCGTCCCGTCTCTTGGTAGTAGCCTTCGAGGCTCTTCGGGATGTCGTGGTGGATGACGAAGCGCACGTCGGGCTTGTCGATGCCCATGCCGAAGGCGATGGTGGCCACGATGACGTCGGCCTCTTCCATGAGGAACTTGTCCTGGTTCTCCTTGCGGGTCTGGCTGTCGAGGCCGGCGTGGTAGGGCAGGGCACGGATGCCGTTGATGGCCAGCGTTTCGGCCAGCTCTTCCACCTTTTTGCGGCTCAGGCAGTAAACGATGCCCGACTTGCCTGGGTTCTGCTTGATGTATTTGATGATGTCCTTGATGACGTCTTTGGTCTTGGGCCTTACCTCGTAATAGAGGTTGGGGCGGTCGAACGACGACTTGAACACCTTGGCATCCATGATCTCAAGGTTCTTCATGATGTCGTTCTGTACCTTGACGGTGGCGGTGGCCGTCAGGGCGATGATGGGCAGGTTGTCGCCTATGGCGTTGATGATGGGGCGTAGGCGGCGGTATTCGGGACGGAAGTCGTGGCCCCACTCCGAGATGCAGTGCGCCTCGTCGATGGCAACAAACGAAATCTTAAGCCCGCGCAGGAAGTCGGCGGTCTCCTCCTTGGTGAGCGACTCGGGTGCCACATACAGCAGCTTGGTCTTGCCGCTCTTCAGGTCTTCCTTCACTTCCATGAGTTCGGCTTTCGAGAGCGATGAGTTCATCACATGGGCGATGCCCAACTCGGTGCCGAAGTTGCGGATCATGTCGACTTGGTTCTTCATCAGGGCGATGAGGGGCGATACGACGATGGCCGTGCCTTTCGACATCAGCGCGGGCAGCTGGTAGCACAGCGACTTGCCGCCACCCGTGGGCATCAGTACGAAAGTGTTGTTGCCGCCAAGGATGCTTTTGATGATTTCTTCCTGGTTCCCCTTGAACTGGTCGAAACCGAAAACATTCTTCAACAGCTTGTGAATCTCAAGGTCTTCTTTCTTTGCCATTGTTTCCTCCTTTTGGTATTGTGCAAATTTTTGCGTTATTTTGCAATCTGAATTGAAAAACTGCGTTTGGTTAAGTGCCGTTTCGGGCCTTTGCAGCGTAGACAAAGTTATAGTTTTTAGGCCACATGGCGCAAGAAAAAAGCGAGAAAAAATGAAAAAAAATGGGACAATTATAGCATTGGCTACTCAAATAATTGATAATGAAGCATCTGCAATTTCTGGGTTAAAGTCGCAAATTGCCGATGATTTCCCGAAAATCGTGGAAATGATGCTCGAAAACAAGGGAAACTTGGTGTTTTCGGGCATCGGGAAGAGTGCCATCATTGCCCAAAAGATAGCGGCAACGATGAATTCGACGGGCACCAACGCGGTTTTCATGCATGCCGCCGATGCCATCCATGGCGACTTGGGCATTGTCCGCGAAGGCGACATTGTGGTCATTCTCTCGAAGAGTGGCGAGACGCCCGAAATCAAGGTGCTGGTGCCGTTGGTCAAGCTGAGAGGCAACAAAATCGTGGCCATGGTGGGCAACCGCAACTCCTATCTGGCCGCCCAAGCCGACTTCGTGCTTGATGTGACCGTCGACGAGGAAGCCATCCCGGGCAGCCTTGCCCCGACGAGCAGCACGACGGCGCAACTCGTCATGGGCGACGTGCTCGCATTGATATTAATGAGGTGTCGCGGCTTCTCCACCGCCGATTTCGCCAAGTTCCATCCTGGCGGTGCACTCGGCAAACAGCTTTATTTGCGCGTCAAGGACCTGTACGTCCGCAACGAACGCCCCGAAGTGTGCCCCGACGACAACCTCACGCGTGTCATCATCGAGATGACCCACAAGCGACTTGGTGCCACCGTGGTGATGGACGATGGAAAGCTTTTGGGCATCATCACCGATGGCGACCTGCGCCGCATGTTGCTGAAATACCCCGACATCGAGCACGTCAAAGCCTCGCAAATCATGACCTCCAACCCAAAGACCATCGACGAGGAGGCGCTTGTGGTCGACGCGTTGCACAAGATGCGCGAGAACAGCATCACCCAATTGCCCGTGATTCACGATGGCAAGTATTTGGGTATTATACATTTGCATGACATACTTAAGGAAGGGATTTTCTGATGAAACTAAGCACCGAACATTTAGTGAAGAAATACGGCCAGCGAACGGTCGTCAACGATGTCAACATTGAAGTCGAACAAGGCGAGATCGTGGGTCTGCTCGGCCCCAACGGAGCGGGCAAGACCACGACGTTCTATATGGTGGTCGGCCTCATCAAGCCTTATTCGGGCAAGGTGTTTCTCGACAAACAAGACATCTCGGACCTGCCGATGTACAAACGCGCACAGATTGGCATCGGCTATCTGGCGCAAGAGGCCTCGGTGTTCCGCCAGATGAGCGTGGAGGACAACATTTATTCCGTCATGCAGTTCAAAAGAGGCATGACCGACGACGACCGCCATAAGAAATTGGAGGAACTGCTCGATGAGTTCGGCCTCGGTCATGTGCGCAAGAGCAAGGGCATTCAGCTCTCGGGCGGCGAGCGTCGGCGCACCGAGATTGCCCGCGCCTTGGCCGTGAGCCCCAATTTCATCCTCTTAGACGAACCTTTTGCGGGTGTCGACCCCATCGCCGTCGAGGACATCCAGCGCATCATCTTCAAGTTGAAAAAGAAAAACATCGGAGTGCTCATCACCGACCATAACGTACATGAGACCCTAAGCATCACAGACCGCGCCTACCTGCTCTTCGACGGCAAGGTGCTGAAGGCCGACACGCCCGAAAACCTGGCGCAAGACGAACATGTCCGCGAGGTGTATCTCGGACATAACTTCGTTTTCCATAAGAAAGAACTGTGACTTATTGCTCCATTTTCCTGGCGAAGAATATTGACATCAGCACGTAAACCATCAGGATGAACGGCAACGCCACAAGCCTGAAGATGGCCAATCCCGCCACGGCGATGATGAGGAAAATCCAGCGCACCTCGTTGCCTTTCCATTTGGTGTTCTTCATCTTGAACGAGAAGAAACGCAGGTTGCACACCATCATGAAGCTGAAAACCAAGGTGATGCCGAGGCAGGCCCAATAGCCCAAGGCACCATCGGTAAGATGCCCTACTTGACTGAGCGCCAACGGTAAAGAGGCAATGAAAACAGACATGCCTGGTGCAGGAAGTCCACGGAACGAGGTCTTTTGCGTGTCGTCGATGTTGAACTTGGCCAAGCGGATGGCTGAAAAAACGGGTAGGAGGAAAGCCAGGCAAGGCATTAGCTGGATGCCAAACAATGTTGCCATGGGCAAGTCGAAGGAGTGCAGCATCAGCCAATACATGATGAAACTGGGAGCCACGCCAGAAGAGACCACGTCCGACAAGGAGTCCAGGTCGGCCCCGATGGGCGAATGCGCATGGAGCAGACGGGCGGCGAAACCGTCCAAAAAGTCGAAAAGGCAAGCCGCGAAGATCATGATGGCGGCTTTTACGGGCATGTTCATCGAGACGAACAGGATGGAAAGACAGCCCGAAACAAGGTTGCCACAGGTGAGGGCGTTGGGAATATGCTGTTTGATACTCATTTCCGTTGCTTTGATGCTGCAAAGGTAGTTTATTTTTCGGCTCGTTCGCATGGCAAGGCGAAAACCTTTATTTTTGCACGAAAATTTGGAAACCCCATGCAACATCATTATTATTCCATCGGCGAAGTCGCCAAAATCGTCAACGGACAATTGGTAGGCGCTGATACTCAATTCAAAATTGCCGACTTGCTCATTGATAGCCGCCATCTCATCGATGCGCGTCAGGCTTTGTTTTTCGCCCTGAAGAGCCATAGGAACGACGGGCATAAATATATCGAGGAACTTTATGAAAAAGGTGTCAGGGCTTTCGTGGTGACGCACTTGCCCGAACACGACTGTCCGGATGCGACTTTCGTCGTCGTGGCCGACACCTTGAAGGCTTTGCAGACGTTGGCAGCCCATCATCGCCAGCGGTTCGACATCCCCGTCATTGGCATCACGGGCAGCAACGGCAAGACCATCGTCAAGGAATGGCTTTACCAAATGCTCAGCCCCGACTATAACATCGTGCGCAGTCCGAAGAGCTACAACTCGCAGGTGGGTGTGCCGCTCTCGGTGTGGCAGATGAACGATGCCGACGATTTGGCCATCTTCGAGGCCGGCATCTCCGAACCCGAAGAGATGATGCCGCTGCAAGACGTCATCCGCCCGACCATCGGCGTGTTCACCAACATCGGGCAGGCCCACGACGAAAATTTCATCAACCGTGCCCAAAAGGCAGGGGAGAAGCTTAATTTGTTTACCAAGGCGGAGTCGCTGGTGTATTGTATGGATTATCCTGAGATACAGCAGGTTGTGATACGTTCAGGTATGGCCTCCAAGGTAAGACTGTTCACTTGGAGTCGCAAGTTCACCGAAGCCACGCTCTTCGTCAGCGCGGTTGAAATGGGCGAGAGAAGCACCCGAGTGCAGTGCCAATATCAAGGCGAGACGCTCTCGTTCACGATTCCCTTCATAGATGCGGCATCGGTCGAGAACGGCCTCCACTGCATTGCCGTGGGAATACTGATGCAGATGAAGCCTGAGGTCATTGCCGAAAGGCTTATGTCGCTGACTACCATTGCTATGCGATTGGAAATCAAGGCGGGAATGAACAACTGCACCATCGTCAACGATTACTACAACTCCGATGTCAACTCGCTTTCCATCGCCTTGGACGTGATGCGGCAACAGCACCAGCACAAGCGCAACGTGGTCATCCTTTCCGACATCCTGCAAAGCGGTCGCAACGAGATGGACTTGTACGCTGAAGTCGGGCAACTCCTTAAGAATAAAGGCGTTGACCTGCTGATTGGCATTGGTGAAGGCATCTCGCGACAAGCCAATAAATTCGAGATGGAAAGCTGTTTCTTCCCCAACGTGGCCGACTTTTTGGCGCATTATCCCTTCTCGAAGTTCAACAACCAGACCATCTTGCTGAAAGGTGCCCGTGCCTTCGAGTTCGAGCAAATCGGCATGGAACTGCAAGAGAAGGCGCACGAGACGGTGCTCGAAATCAACTTCAACCATTTGGTCGGCAACCTCAACCATTTCCGCTCCAAAATCAAGCCGGAGACCAAGCTCATGGTGATGGTGAAGGCCTTCGGCTACGGCAGCGGCAACCTCGAAGTTTCGAATGTGCTTCAATTCCATAATGTTGATTACCTGACGGTTGCTTTCGCCGATGAGGGCGTTGAACTGCGTCGTGCGGGCATCAACCTGCCCATCATGGTGATGAGTCCCGAGGTGAACAGCTACGACAACATCATCAAATACCACCTTGAGCCAGAGGTGTTCAGCTTCCGCAACTTGGAGTTTATCGAGCGTGCCATTGAGAACTTGGCCTTGCCCGAAGCACATCCGCTCAACGTGCACATCAAGCTCGATACGGGTATGCACCGCTTGGGCTTCTCCAACAGCGAGTTACCCGAGCTGATCCGTCGCATCAAGGCCAACCCGATGCTGCATGTGAAGAGCGTGTTCTCGCATCTCGCCACTGCCGACAATCCCGCCGAGGACGAGTTTACGTTGAGCCAAATCCATAACTTCGAGGAAGGCAGCCGGATGATTGTGGAGGCATTCCCGCATGTGTTGCGCCACATCCTCAACACGGCAGGCATCACACGATTTCCGCAATACCAGTTCGATATGGTGCGTTTGGGCATCGGCCTTTATGGTGTGCCGACTTGTGAGGCCGACAAAGGTGTCTTGCAGCCCGTGGTCGCGCTCAAGACAACCATCAACCAGATCAAGCGCGTGCCTGCGGGCGACAGCATCGGCTACAACCGCCACGGTCGTGCCGAAAAGGACATGCGTATCGGCATCATCCCGATTGGCTACGCTGATGGTCTTGCGCGTTTGCTGGGCAATGGCAACGGCACATTCTATGTGAACGACAAACCCGTGAAAACCGTAGGCGACATCTGCATGGATATGTGTATGATAGATCTTACCCATGTGGAGGCTGAGGAAGGCGACACCGTCGTCATCTTCGATGCCGAGCACAACATCGCCGACATTGCAAAAGCCTGTAAAACAATACCTTATGAAATCATGACCCGCGTCTCGCAACGGGTGAAGCGGGTGTATTATCAGGAATGAAAAAAGGAGGACTGCAAGTCCTCCTTTTTTCATTCATCCGTTCAGCGCCTCGGCGCCACCCACAATGTCGATCAACTCGTTGGTGATGACATTCTGGCGGGCCTTGTTGTACTGGATCTTCAGCTCTTGCGACAGCTGGTCGGCATTGTCTGAGGCGATGTGCATGGCGGTCATGCGCGCGCCGTGCTCTGCCGTCAAGGTGTCGAGCATGACGGAGTAGAAGTTGGTTCGGATAACCTTGGGAATCAAGTCGTTGACAAACTCTTCCTTGTTAGGTTCCACGATGTAGTCTAAGGAGGAACCGTCGGCTTTCGCTTCGGTCTTGAGGGGCAGCATCACCTCGCGTGAGGGCATCTGCACGCCCGCATTCTTGAAGTGGTTGAAGACCAACTCCACGCGGTCCACCTTATGGCTGAGGAATAAGTCGACCATCATGTCGCTGATTTCCATGGCGAGGTCATACGACATCGTCTCGGCCAAAGGCGCATATTGTTTTTCCACCTTGATGCCGAACTTCTTGGCGTAGTCGTTGATTTTTTTCCCGACGAGGAAAACTGTGACGTTTTCGGCGCCAAGGCTTTCCACGTACTCGTCGTACACTTGCTTGAAGAGCTTGCATATACTTGAGTTGTAGACACCGCACAAGCCACTGCTCGACGAGAAGGCCATCAGCGCGACCTTCTTCACCTCGCGGTGCTCGGCTAATGGGATGCTGACTTCGCCTTCAAGCGAGCCGAGGTAGTTGGCCAAGGCCTCGCTCAGTTTGTTCTTGTAGGGCAAAAACCGCGTGGTGATGCCTTCGGTCTTCTTCAGCTTGGCCGCCGACACCATCTTCATCGCGCTCGTGATTTTCTGCGTCGAGGCGACGGAAGCGATTCTGGCCCGTATTTCTTTTAGTGATGCCATTTTTTCTTTTTTTGACTTCGGGACTTCGGGACGCGGGACTACGGGACATGGTTTGACTCGCAGTCCCGTAGTCTCGCAGTCTCGCGTCAATTAATTAAAGTGTTCACTCAAATTCAACGCCTCTTCCTTCAGCACGGCCTTGATGTCGTCATCGATCTTGCCGGCTTTCAGTTGTTCCAACACGTCCTTGTGCTTCACCTCCATGATGTCCAAGAACTGTTTCTCGAAGTCAAGCACCTTGTTCTCAGGCACTTTGCTCAGTAGTCCGTTGGTGCCGCAGAAGATGATGGCGATCTGTTTTTCGACGGGCATGGGCGAGTATTGCGGCTGCTTCAGCAGTTCCACGTTCTTGCGGCCCTTGTCGAGGATGGCCAAGGTTGCGGCATCGAGTTCGGCGCCGAACTTCGAGAAGGCTTCCATCTCGCGGAATTGGGCTTGGTCGAGTTTCAAGGTGCCGGCTACCTTCTTCATCGACTTGATTTGGGCGTTGCCACCCACACGCGACACGGAGATACCGACGTTGATGGCGGGACGGATACCCGCATGGAAGAGGTTGGTTTCCAAGAAGATCTGTCCATCGGTGATGGAGATGACGTTGGTCGGGATGTAGGCCGAAACGTCGCCAGCCTGCGTCTCGATGATGGGCAGTGCGGTGATGGAGCCGCCGCCTTTCACGATGTCCTTGATGCTGTCGGGAAGGTCGTTCATCTGGCGCGCCACGTCGTCGTTCTTGATGATCTTGGCGGCACGTTCGAGCAAACGGCTGTGGAGGTAGAAGATGTCGCCGGGGTAGGCCTCACGTCCAGGCGGACGGCGCAAAATCAGCGAGACTTCACGGTAGGCCACGGCTTGCTTCGAGAGGTCGTCGTAGATGATGAGCGCGTGACGGCCCGTGTCGCGGAAGTATTCGGCGATGGCCACACCAGCGTAGGGAGCGTAGAACTGCATGGCGGCAGGGTCGGAGGCGGTGGCCGAGACCACGATGGTGTAGTCCATGGCACCGTTTTGTTCCAGCGTGTTCACGAGGTTGGCCACGGTTGAGCCTTTCTGTCCGACAGCCACGTAGATGCAGTAGACCGGGTCGCCGTTCTTGAAGTTCTCCTTTTGGTTGATGATGGTGTCGATGGCGATGGCGGTCTTGCCCGTCTGGCGGTCACCGATGATCAGCTCACGTTGGCCGCGCCCGATGGGGATCATGGCGTCGACGGCCTTGATGCCCGTTTGCAGCGGTTGGTTGACGGGTTGGCGGAAGATGACGCCTGGGGCCTTGCGCTCCAGGGGCATCTCGTAGGTTTTGCCTTGGATGGGTCCCTTGCCGTCGATGGGTTGGCCGAGGCCGTCAACGACGCGGCCCAACATGCCTTCGCCCGCGAGGACGGAGGCGATGCGCTGGGTGCGCTTCACCGTTTCGCCTTCCTTGATGTCTTCGGTGGGACCGAGCAGCACCACGCCGACGTTGTCTTCCTCAAGGTTGAGCACCACGCCCATGGTGCCGTTCTCGAACTGCACCAGCTCGTTCGACTGCACCTTGTCGAGGCCGTAGACGTGTGCCACGCCGTCGCTCACTTGCAATACCTTGCCCACCTCCTCGAACTGAACCTTGTTGCTCATGTTCTGGAGCTGCATCTGCAAGATGCTCGAAATTTCACTTGGTTTGATGTTTGACATATATGTAGTGTTTTATTTATTGCTTCAATCTGTTTTTCAATGCATTCAGCTGCCCCACCACGCTGGCGTCCATCCGCGTGTTCTCGATGTCGAGGATGAAGCCCCCGATGAGGCTCGGGTCGATGTGGACGTCCAATTCGGCGTCGGCGTCGAAGGTCTGCTTCACAAAGGCCTTGATCTTGTCGTAGGTCTCCTCGGGCAGCTGCGTGGCGGTGGTCACCTGTGTGCTCAGGATGTGGTGCTTCTCGCGATACATCTCCATGTATTTCATCGCGATGAGGAACATCTTGTCCTCGCGTTTCTGGTCGGCCACGAAGGCGATGAACTGCTTCAGCGTGTCGTGCATAGGCTCGCCGACGGCCATTTCGAGCAGCTTCACTTTCTCCTCGCGGGCCACGATGGGGTCGGCCAACACTTCGTTGAACTGGCCGATGGCCAAAAGGTAGTTGTGCGTGAAGTGCGTGAAGCCTTCATAGACTGCAGCCTCGCAGCCTTGCTCTTGGGCTACTTGGAACAATGCCCGCGCATACCTGACCGATATTTTTCCGTTGTCCATGGCTTAAGCTTCAATTCGGGGTTGGTTGCTCTTGAGCAGTTGCTCGATGTAGGCGCTTTGCGACGGTTTGTCGTCAAGCTCGCGTTGGAGCAGCTTCTCGGCGATGTCGACCGAGAGGGCGATGACCTCGTTCTTGATGTTGGCCATGGCCTCGGCCTGTTCCTTTTCGATCTTCAGTCGGGCGTCGGCCACGATTTTCTCGGCTTCCTTGCGGGCCTGCACCTTCGCCTCTTCGATCACCTGGTTCTTCAGGTCCTGGCTCTCTTTCATGATGCGAATCTGCTCGGCTTGCGTGGCGGCCAATGTCTCTTTCTGCTTCTGTTCGATGCCGGCCAAGGCGTTGTTGGCTTCTTCGGCCTTCAGCAACGAGTCAGCAATGTGGGCGTTGCGTTTTTCGACGGCGCCCATGATCATCGGCCAACCGGCCTTCGCCAAAATCGCGAAGACGATGAGGAAGGCGATGAGCATCCATATCACTAATCCACTTTCGGGAAGAAATAAATCCATGTGTTTATTGGTTTAATTGTTGGTTGTTTAATCGTAGATTGGGGACTGCGGGACTTCGGGACACGGGACTTCGGGACGTTTTTACGGTCCCGTAGTCCCGTAGTCTCGTGTCTCGCGTCCATTAGCCGAGGACGGCCAACACGCACACGACGATGGCGAACAGCGTTGCACCTTCGACGAGAGCGCCGGCGATGATCATGCCAGACTGGATTTTGCTGGCGGCTTCGGGCTGACGGGCCATGGCTTCCATGGCTGACTGACCGATTCTACCGATACCGATGGCGGCACCGATCACTGCGATAGCGGCTGCGATGGCGGCCAAACCTGGCACATACGATACCGCGTCAAGAAGGATTGATAATAACATGATGATTGAATTTAGAATTGTTGGTTGTTTATTTGTTTAATTGTTTATTCGTTGGTTTGTAGGGCTGTCACAATGTGGCAGCCGTACAGGATTATTCGTGTTCGGGTTCATGTTGCGCCATGCCGATGAACAGCGACGACAAGATGGTGAAGACATAGGCCTGGATGTAGGCCACCAGCAGCTCCAAGGCCGTCATGAAGATGGTCATGAAGATGGAGACGATGCTCATCACGCCGCCCATGCCCGCGCCATACATACCGCCGATGATGAAAATCAGCGCCATGAGCACCATGATGACGATGTGGCCGGCCAGGATGTTGGCGAACAGACGGACCATCAGGGCGAAAGGCTTGGTGATGGTGGAGATGAGTTCGATGATGGGCATCAGCGGGAAGGCCTTCAGGAAGATGGGCACATCGGGCCAGAGGATGTCTTTCCAATAGTGACGGTTGCCGAAGACGTTCACGAAGAAGTAGGTCAGCAGGGCCAGCACCACGGTGATGCTCAGGTCGCCCGTCACGTTGGCGCTGAACGGGAAGAATGGGATCAGGCCGAACAGGTTGGCGAAGAAGATGAAGAAAAACACCGTCAACAGATAGGGCGCGAATTTCTTCACTTTCTTTTCGGGGATGTTGGGGCGGATGATGCCGTCCAAGACTGTGTAGGTGAGCCATTCCACCAGACCTTGGTACTTGGTGGGCTTGCCCATCGGGTCTTTCTTGTATTTCTTCGCGGCAGGCAGGAAGAAGGCCAAGAGGAAGGCGCACACCAGGAAGATGCCGAAGGCGTTCTTGGTGAACGAGATGTCGAACGGGCGCGACAGGCTACCGTCGGCCTTCACCTCCACCAGCTTGCCAGGATATTTGTCGGCGCTGATGGGTTCGATGAAGAAGTTGGCACCATTGTGGCTGAAGGTCTCGCCTTCTTTCAGCTCGCAGACGTGTTTCGACGAGAAGACGTGCCAGCCGCCGCCGTCCTTGCATTTGACGATGACGGGCAGCCACACGCAAACGGGGTGCTCGTTGATTTCCGTGATGTGGAAGCAATACGAGTCGCCCGTATGCCCGAAGATGAACGACTTGGCGTCGAACTTCTCAGCCTTTTTCTCGGTTGGGGCGGGGCTTTCCTCGGTGGGTGCGGCAGCGATGCTGTCTTGGGCAAAGGCCCAAGCAGGCATCAGCAGGGCCGCTAAGACCAAGAAAAGCGTGATATGACGGAAAACATTTTTCATTCCTTGATTTCTTTGTTCAAGTTCTTGATGTAATGGTTGTAAACGCAGGTCTCCGCGACCAATGCGATAAGGTAGGCCGAAGCCGTGATGATGACAAAAGCCTTGGCACTTTCCTTGACAAAGACGATGTAAAGCACCATGGCGGCTACGGTAAGCGCGATTTTGATGCCTTTGTAGACCAACAGCCACGTGAGCTTGTTGGGATGGCTGTGGATGTTTTTCTTCATCAAGTGGCAATAGAAGGCGCCCAGCACCATGTAGAGGTTGGGACCCATGATCATCCAATTGTTCCACCAGGGCTTGTCGGCGAAAAAGCAGAGCAGCACACCGTCGAAGACGAGGCAGAGCAGCAGGAAGACCGCAAGATATTTTGTCAACACGTTGTTTTTCATAGCTCTACGCAGATGGTCAGGTGGTTGTCGTGATTCTCGGTGAAGCCGCCTTTGATGACGAACTCCTTTTGCTCGCCGTTGGCATCGGTGAGGCTGACCTTGCCGGCCTCAAGGATGGCGACGATGGCGGCGTGGTGCTCCAGCAGGGTGAAAGGTCCCATCTTGCTCGGCACGGTGACCGACGAGGCTTCGCCTTCAAACAGCGTTGCGTTTGGTGATATGATTTCGACGTTCATGACACCATGAATTAATTGGCGTTAGCGTTCTTCAGCAGCTCTTCGCCCTTGGCGATGGCATCGTCGATGGTGCCCACTAAGTTGAAGGCAGCCTCGGGATATTGGTCCACTTCGCCGTCCATGATCATGTTGAAGCCACGGATGGTCTCCTCAATGGGTACCATCACGCCCTTCAAGCCGGTGAACTGCTCGGCGACGTGGAACGGCTGTGACAGGAAACGTTGCACACGGCGGGCGCGGTGGACGACGATCTTGTCCTCTTCCGAAAGTTCCTCCATGCCGAGGATGGCGATGATGTCCTGCAATTCCTTGTTGCGTTGCAGCAGCTGGATGACGCGCTGTGCGGTGTCGTAGTGCTTCTGCCCGATGATGTTGGGGTCGAGGATGCGCGAGGTGGAATCGAGCGGGTCCACGGCGGGGTAGATGCCTAACTCAGCGATCTTACGGCTCAACACCGTGGTGGCATCCAAGTGCGAGAAGGTGGTTGCGGGTGCAGGGTCGGTCAAGTCGTCGGCAGGCACGTAGATGGCCTGCACTGAGGTGATGGACCCGTCTTTGGTCGAGGTGATGCGCTCCTGCATCTGACCCATCTCGGTGGCCAACGTAGGTTGGTAACCCACGGCTGAAGGCATACGGCCGAGCAGGGCCGACACCTCCGAACCGGCTTGCGTGAAACGGAAGATGTTGTCGATGAAGAGCAGGATGTCGCTTTGACCGCTGTTGGTGTCGTCGCGGAACGATTCGGCAACGGTCAGGCCCGACAAGGCCACGCTCACACGTGCCCCAGGCGGCTCGTTCATCTGGCCGAACACCAAGGTGGCCTGCGAGGTGGCAAGGGCTTTCTTGTCGATCTTCGAGAGGTCCCAGTCGCCTTCTTCCATGGCCTTGACGAACGCATCGCCATATTTGATGATGCCCGACTCGATCATCTCGCGGAGCAGGTCGTTGCCTTCGCGGGTACGCTCGCCTACGCCAGTGAACACCGAATAGCCGTTGTAGCCCTTGGCGATATTGTTGATGAGTTCCATGATGAGCACCGTCTTGCCCACGCCAGCACCACCGAAGAGGCCGATCTTGCCGCCTTTCAGGTAGGGCTCCAGCAGGTCGATGACCTTGATGCCGGTGAAGAGCACCTCTTTTGAGGTGGCCAGGTCTTCATACTTGGGCGGTTCGCGGTGGATGGGGTATTCGGTCTTGCGGTCAAGCTCGCCGATGCCGTCGATGGCGTCGCCTGTCACGTTGAGCAGGCGGCCTTTGATTTGGTTGCCGATGGGGATGGAGATGGGCTTGCCAAGGAGGTTGACTTCCATGCCGCGCATGAGGCCGTCGGTCGAGTCCATGGCGATGGTACGCACCGAGTCCTCACCGATGTGCTGCTGGCATTCGAGCACCACGCGCTTGCCGTTGGGGCGCACTACCTCAAGGGCATCGTGGATCTTCGGGAGGGTGGCTTCACCGTTCTCAAAATAGACATCGACCACGGGGCCGATAATCTGTGTGATTTTACCTTTTGACATGTTGTATTTGCGTTGTTTCTATTTCTGTTTTGTTATTGAAGCCGCAAATTTATCAAATAATGTTTTTCGTTCGACCTTTTTTGACGAAAAAGAAAAAAAAGTTTCTGAAGGGGTGGAAAACCAATTTGATGCAAAATTCACGCTTTTTTTCGGATTGATTGAAAAAAACAACCTATAGAATGAAAAATAAAGTTCCATGTTGGATTTATAGGATATTTTTGCACCCAAATCTATTGTTATGGAAAACGAAAAGAAAACGGAAAACTCGAAACGTATACAGACTTCGCTGCTCAATGCGGCAGAGAAGAAGGCCCTCGTTTGGTTGGCCGAACGCCAGCCTAAGTGGGTCGATTCCGACATGCTCACCTATGTCGGACACGTTGGGGCCGGCCTCATCGCCTTGGGCTTCATCTTGTCGGGTCTCAGCGTCCACTTCCTGTGGGTCAGCATCTTGGGTTTCGTCGTCAATTGGTATGGCGATTCGCTCGACGGCACCCTTGCCCGTGTGCGCAACCAGCAAAGGCCCATCTATGGCTTCTATCTCGACCACACGATGGATGCCATCAACGAGGCCTTGATGTTCATGGGTGCGGGCTTGTCGCCTTTCATGCGCTTCGACTTGTCGTGCGTCATTTTGGTGGTCTACCTCATGTTGACGCTCAACGTGGCCATGAACGCCCACCTCAAGGGCGAGTTCCGCCTGACCTACGCCAAATTGGGTCCCACCGAGCTGCGAATCATTTGCATTTTGGCTTGCCTTATATTAATAGGTGTAAAGTCGTTGCGCACCTTCGCGCTCCAAATCCCGTGGATGGGCGGCGTGTTCGAGATGCACATCCTCGATGTCATCGGCTTTGTCATCCTTTTGGCGCTGATAGTCATTTATTTCGTCACCATTTTCCAGGATGCCCGTTACTACTCTAAAATAGACCCGAAGCACAAGAATGACTAAGGCTCAGGTGGCCATATTGAAACGGGTGCCGAAGTTCATCATCGGCAACGTGGTTGGAACGCTCGTCGACACGCTGGTGCTATGGGTGTTCTCGCATTTCGTGTTCGACGGCTATGTGGGCGAGGTCATCATTTCGCCCGTCATCTCGTTCGAGTGCGCCGTGTTGGTCAATTTCCTCTTGTCGTACCACTTTATTTGGAAAGACCGCGTGCCCCAAATGACGTCGAGGTCGTTTTTGGTGCATTTCTGGCCCTACAACATTTCGTGCATCGGTGGTTTCCTCGTCAAGATGGGCGTGTTGATGCTGATCCAATACCTGACCAAGTGGGACGTCGTGATTTGCAACCTATTGGCGCTTTGCGTTTCGGGAACGTTTAATTTCGCGATGAATGAATTCGTGGTCTTCAGGAAAAGAAAGGAGAAATGACGATGGCCTTGCTGACGATGGAAGAGATTGAAGCCTTGTCGCCCGTTTTCAGAGGTGAGAAAGGGCATAAGTTGGCCCAAAAGGTGTTGCGATTCACGGGCATCGACCAATTGGCCGAACGCTACGGTAGGCATGAAGACCTTACTGGCCCCGATTTCGTTGATGCTTTCCTTAAAGACTTGAACGTCAACTATGAAGTGGCGGGTTTGGAGCATCTTGCGGCTTTGGCTGACGGGCCGTTTGTGACTGTCAGCAACCATCCCTACGGTGGCATGGACGGCCTCATCCTCATCGACCTCGTCGGGCATTTCCGCGACGACTACAAGGTGATGGCCAACCAGTTCCTCAACTTAGTGAAGACCATAAAGGACAATTTCATCAGTGTGGTGCCGGCCACGAAAGACGCGGCGAAGGCCACCAAGGAAAGCATTGAGGGCGTGCGCAAGGCGCTGGCGCAAGTGATGGCCGGACATCCGTTGGGTATCTTCCCCGCCGGAGCCGTGTCCGATTTCCACTTGCGCGACTTCCGCATCTACGACCGCCCATGGCAAACATCGGCTATCCGCCTGATACAGAAGATGAAAGTGCCAGTGCTGCCCATCCGTTTCTTCGACCGCAACTCCACCTTTTTCTATTTCTTGGGCCTCATCAACTGGAAGGTGCGTACCGTGCGCCTGCCCAAAGAGGTGCTCAACAAGTCGGGGAGGCAAGTCAGGATTGGCATCGGGCCTGTGGTTTCGGTTGAGAAACAAAAGGAAACCGCATCGGTCGAGGATTTGGGAAAACTGTTGCGCGACGCGGTTTATGGCATGGCGATGCCCGACCTTTTCCAGCCCCGAAATTCGATAAATTTTGAAAAATTGAGTCGTTGAACCTAATAAAAAACTATTTTTGCACGATGATTACCAAGATTAAAGAAGTCGCCACGAGGAAGGAATTGAATGCGTTTGTGCATTTTCCCAATGTACTCTACAAGGGCAATCCTTACTTTGTCCCGCAAATCGAGTCGATGGATCGTGATACGCTGACGCCCGGGAAAAACCACGCTTTCGAGGTGTGCGAGGGCAAGTATTGGTTGGCCTATGACGAAAGAGGCGACATTGTGGGGCGCGTGGCAGGCATCATCAATCGGAAGTACAACGAGAAGACGGGCGAGAAGATTTGCCGCTTCGGCTGGATCGACTTCGTCGACGACCATGATGTTTCGAAGGCCTTGATTGACACGGTGGAAGGCTATGCCAAGGAAAAGGGGATGAATGTGATGAGCGGTCCGATGGGTTTCCTTGAGTTTGATGCGGCAGGGATATTGGTGGAGGGTTTCGACAAGCTGCCGACGGCCTATGGAAAGTACAATGCGCCCTACTACGAGGAGCATCTGACGGCTTTGGGATACAAGAAAGACGCCGACTATGTGGAGTACCTTATCAAGGTGCCTGAGGTGATTCCCGACCGCTATGAGCGCATGGCCCAGTTGGTTTCGGTCAAGAACAGCCTGCATCAGGCCGCGTTCCGCAACCGCGCCGAGCTGGAGCCTTACTTGGACGGCGTTTTCAAGTGTCTCAATTCGGCCTATTCGCAGCTGCACGGATTCTCGGAACTGTCGGCGGGCCAGTGCGAGGACCTGAAGAAACAGTTTGTGACCAACATCAATGTCGACTACGTATCCGTCGTCCTCGATGCTGATGAGCATGTGGTGGGCTTCGGCGTGGCGTTGCCGTCGCTTTCCAAGGCGATGCAGAAGGCCAACGGCTCGCTGTTTCCCTTTGGCTGGATCCATATGATGAAGGCTTTCAAGCAGAACGACACCATCGACCTGCTGCTGATCGCCATCGACGAGAAATACAAGAATAAAGGCGTGAACGCGATGATTTTCCACAAGTTTGCGGAAGGCATCACGAAAAACGGCATCAAATACATCGAGTCGACCCGAGAACTGGAGGACAACACGAGCGTACAAAACCTCTGGCGTTATCTCGAACACGACTTGACCAAGAGAGCAAGAACATACATTAAACAACTATAATTTATAACGCGATGAGAACTAACCTGTTACAGAAATCATGTGCAAGATATAGAGCCCCTCAGGAGGCCAAGGCCAAGGGCATTTATCCCTACTATAAGCCCATCGAGTCGGAGCAAAGCACCGTGGTGAAAATCAACGGCAAGGATGTGCTGATGTTCGGTTCCAACAGCTACCTCGGCTTGGCCAACGACCCGCGCCTGAAGGAAGCCGCCATCGAAGCCATCAGGAAATACGGCACCAGCTGCTCGGGTTCGCGTTTCCTCAACGGCACGTTGGACATCCACGTGGAGTTGGAGGAGAAATTGGCCAAACTCGTCGGCAAGGAGCAGGCCGTGTGCTTCAGCACGGGCTTCCAGGTCAACTTGGGTGTGGTTTCGGCACTTTGTGGTCGCAACGACTACCTGCTTCTCGACAGCCTCGACCATGCGTCCATCATCGAAGGCAGCCGCCTCTCGTTTGCCAAAGTGTGGAAATACAACCACAACGACATGGAACAGCTTGAGGCCAAATTGAAGCTCGCCAACCCTGATTCGGTAAAACTCATCGTGGCCGACGGCATCTTCTCGATGGAAGGCGACATCGTCGACCTGCCCAAGATGGTGGAGTTGGCCGACCAATACGACGCCAACATCATGATTGACGACGCCCATGCCTTGGGTGTGCTCGGTCACCAGGGGCGTGGCACCGCCGATCATTTCGGCCTTACCGACAAGGTGGACCTCATCATGGGTACTTTCTCCAAGTCGTTTGGTTCGCTCGGAGGTTTCATCGCCGCCGACTTCGACGTCATCAACTTCTTGAAACACAATGCCCGTTCGCTTATCTTCAGCGCCAGTATGCCGCCGGCGAATGTGGCCGCCGTCAGCAAGGCCATCGACATCATGCTGAGCGAACCCGAAAGGATTCAGCACCTTTGGGACGTGAGCAACTACGCCCGCAAGCAGTTCATCGACCGTGGCTTCGACACGGGCCACAGCTGCACGCCCATCATTCCGCTCTTGGTGCGCAACTCGGAGAAAGCTTTCTGGCTGTGCAACCGCCTGTTGGAAGACGGCGTGTTCGTCACGCCCGTCATCGCGCCCGCCGTGCCCGAAGAGGATGTCATGATTCGCTTCGCCTTGATGGCCACGCATACTTTCGAGCAGGTCGACGAGGCCGTGGAGAAGATTACGAAGGCGTTTAAGGAAGCTGGGGTGATATGATCGTTTTCATCACTGGAATCTCGTCTGGCTTTGGCCTCGAAACGGCGCGGCTGCTTGCACAGGAAGGCCACACCGTTTATGGCACCGTGCGCCGCTCGGTGGAGCCGTTGCCCAATGTGCATTATCTTACTCTCGATGTCCGCGACCGCGAAGCCGTGGCGAAAGCCGTTGATGGAATCGTGGCGAAAGAAGGCTGCATCGACGTGTTGGTCAACAATGCAGGCATGGGCATTGGCGGTCCGCTCGAGTTTGCCACCGACGAGGAAATCCGCTTGCAGATGGATACCAACTTCATGGGTCTGGTGCATTGCGTTGATGCCGTCTTGCCCCACATGCGCAGGCAGGGGAGAGGCAAAATCATCGCTTTAAGCTCCATCGGTGGCCTGATGGGACTGCCGTTCCAAGGCTTCTATTCCGCCAGCAAGTTTGCCATCGAGGGCTATTGCGAGGCCTTGCGGTTGGAGACGAAATCGTTTGGCCTGCAAGTCGTTGTGCTTCGCCCTGGCGACTTCTCCACGGGCTTCACAGGCAGCCGCAAGAAAGTGACCGACCAAGCTGCGCTCGAAGCCTATCCCATTTATAAAACTGCCATCAGTAAGGTGGAACACGACGAAAACGGTGGCCTGAAGCCTATCGTTTTGGCCCGAAAAATCAGCAAAATCATCAGAAAAAAGAACCCACGCAGCGGCTATGTGGTGGCTTCGTTGGAGCAAAGACTCTCTGTTTTGCTGAAGCGCATCCTGCCTGCGAAGTGGTTTGCGCGGATTTTGGGAAGTTATTATAGGGTTTAGTGAAATTTTTCCCGTTTCTTTTCGTTTTCTTGTTCGGAATGCTTAATTTTGCCCCCTAAAACAAAATAGTTGGCAGTTGCCAGTTGTTCAGTTACCAGTTAGCCGACAACTGAACAACTGGACAACTCACAAACTGAACAACTAAACAAAGAGATATATGCAAGACAAACTGCAAGAATTGACCGACAGGCTCTACAACGAGGGTCTCTCGAAAGGAAAACACGACGGCGAGGAGCTGCTGCAAAAGGCACAGGCCGAGGCCGACCGCATCGTTGCCTACGCCAAGGCCGAGGCCGACCGCATCATCGCCCAAGCCAACAAGGAAGCCGAAGAACTGAAAACCAAGGTGACCGCCGACGTGAAGATGGCAGCTACGCAAAGCATCGCCGTGACGAAACAGGAAATCGAGAAAATGATCGTCACCAAGGCCGCCACTGAGGGCGTGAAAGCCAACATGGGCAACGCTACCTTCGTGAAAGAACTGATTGCCAGCGTGGTGAAGGCCTTCAACCCGCAAAACGCTTCGCCCGTGGCTTTGGACCTTATCCTGCCCGAAAAACTGAAGGCCGAGGTGGAGCCTTTTGTGAAGAACGAAATCGCCAACCAACTCAAGGCCGAGGTGAAGGTGGACTACTCCAAGAAGATGAACGGCGGCTTTAAGGTCGCGCCCAAGGGCGGCGGCTATGTGCTCAGCTTCACCGATGAGGAGTTCACACAGCTCATCGCCAACTATTTGCGTCCCGCCACCAAGAAAATCCTCTTCGGCTGATGGATAACTACGTCTATATCGTGGCCGGCTTGCCGGAACTGACCTCGGGATTCGAGACCACGGGCTTCGACTATGCCGCGCTCAAGGAGTCCGTTATGGAGCTGCTCTCCGAGAAAGACCAACAGTTGGTTGAACTGATGGAGGAGGGTTTTGACGAGCAAACCCTTGGTGCCGACTTCTACGCCAAGGCTGCCGAGAGCAAGAACCGCTTCATCCGCGAGTACTTCGACTTCGACGGTCGCCTGCGCAACATGAAGGTGAACTACTTGGCCAAACGCCTCGGCAAGGACGGCAAAACTTTCCTTGTGGACTTGCCCGAAGCTGACTTCGACGAAGGCAAGCAGATAGAAGAAATCCTCGCTGATGCCGATTTCGTGAAACGCGAGCAGAAGATGGATGAGTTGAAATGGGAAAAAGCCAGCGACATTGCCCGCATGGATTATTTCAACATGAATGCCATCCTCGCTTTCTTGGTGAAGGCCAAGACCGTGCAACGATGGGCTGAACTCGACACGGCGAAGGGCGAGGAGATGTTCCGCAAGTTGGTGAAGGAGATCCGTGGGACGAATGCGGATTTGGATTTGAGTCTTAAATCTTGAAATGTGTAGCATTCGATGAAGTCAATTTTAAATCTTAAATTTTGAATTAAGAATTACAATATATGAAAACAACAGGAAAAGTTACAGGAATCATTGCAAACCTAGTCACCGTGGAGGTGGACGGCCCTGTGGCACAGAATGAAATCTGCTTCATCGACCTCGACGGCGTCGAGCTGATGGCAGAGGTCATCAAGGTGAACGGGAACAAAGCCTCCGTGCAGGTGTTTGAGAGCACCC
>Ga0310697_10000581_pt1 | contig 47748 bp, 29 predicted proteins | sample 172DNAGHGlowgp2_FD_203883 | JGI IMG/M metagenome (GOLD analysis project Ga0310697, IMG submission 203883) | Sheep rumen microbial communities from Palmerston North, Manawatu-Wanganui, New Zealand - 1728 DNA GHGlow gp2 (v2) (version 2) | ecosystem: Host-associated > Mammals > Digestive system >...
CTCACGCAAAGATTGTCGTTCATCAAAAGAACGAGGAAATACCGACACTCATTGCTGAGGGTGCTGCAGACGTAATGATAACCGAGATAACCGAGGCTCCTTATTATGTGCAGACTGACACCCGACTTGCAGCCCCACTATTGAACGCTCCGTTTACTCATGGTGAAATTGGCGTCCTCATGCAGAAGGGCCAGGAGGATCTTTTGCAGATGGTGAACAATGTCATCCGTCAGATGAAGTCAGACGGTTCTCTTCGGAAGCTGCATGAGAAGTACGGGTTAGTATATGCCTACGAATAGCAACAGCTCAGTGTAGACTTGAGTACTGACTGCAAGACTTAATAGTACTGACTGCAAGACTTAATAGTACTGACTGCTAGACTTAATAGTACTGACTGCAAACCTTAATAGTACGGATTGCAAACCTTAATAGTACGGATTGCAAACCTTAATAGTACGGATTGCAAGACTTAATTTTTATTTTTTATTTTTCCTGTGTCCGCGTGTATCTATTTTCCACAATTTTATTGCATCATTCACATTTTTTTTGTATCTTTGCAACCGAAATCTTTCAAACAACATCGTAAAAAGAGCAACTACATCACGCGCCAACACCATGCCCCAAGTCCCACTGACATACACCCGCGACGCTGCGACCAGCCCGAGGCTGACGGGCGGGAGGGCTGAGGGTGCCCGGCAGGGCGGCGGGAGCGGCTTGGCTCTTATCCCCCCCCCCCGTTAAAAATCTTTACATTCTACACTGCGCCTCGCGCGCAGCTGCGGTTTGACATGCGGTCTCGCCGTGCCTTCGGGCATGGCGGGACCGCTGTGCTTTCGGGCATTCACCAACCACGACAATTCTAATTACAAACAATTTTAAACTAAAAATTTTATGCGTATGAAACAAAAATTATTTTCAATGCTCGCCCTGCTGCTGATGGCAGCGACGGGCGCGTGGGCACAGACGACGGTGAATGGCATATTCACTGTCAATGCTGACGGCGACCAGGTGCAGTTTGCCTCGGGCAACCTGCGCTACACGTCTGGTGCGTGGAGCTTCTTCGATCACCAGTATGACTACTACGCTGAGTACAGTGCCGCTTCTTGGGACAAGTTCGGATGGAGCACCAGCGGCACTACCTACGGTATGAGCACGTCGACGAATGAAAGCCTATACAAGGGCGCCTTCGTTGACTGGGGTAATGCCGTGGGCACTGGCTGGCGCACGCTGAGCAATGACGAGTGGGCGTATGTGGTTAACACGCGCAGTGGCAGCACCATTGGCACGACGGCCAATGCCCGCTTTGCCAAGGCTAAGGTAAACGATGTACAGGGCCTTATCCTCTTCCCCGACACCTATACTCACCCCGACGGCGTAACTGCTCCGACAGGTGTCAACGCAACAGGCAACACTGGCTGGAATGGCAACAACTACACCGCTGCAGATTGGACTAAGATGGAGTCTGCCGGCTGTGTGTTCCTGCCCGCGGCAGGCGGTCGGTATAACTACTCAAATCCGACTTTGGTGGTCAATGCCGGCAACGAAGGCAACTATTGGTCGTCTACGTCTGACAATTCCACTGCCAACCTTTTGACCTTTAATGGATCCACTTTCAAACCTTCGATTACCGACAGCCCCCGCATGGGTTACTCGGTTCGCCTGGTGAAGTCCGCCCCGACCTACAGCATCACTCTGGCCGAGGGCACTGAGGATGAAGGGAATTGGAACGTCCCCACCAAGGCTGCCGAGGGCGCAACCGTCACCGCCACCTACAGCGGCGAGAAGAAGGTGAAGAGCGTCAAGGCCGTGAAGAAGGAGGTTGGTCCAGAGGTTACAACCTTTAGTGAGTTGCAAGCCGTACTGAGCGCCGGAAAGGATGTAAAACTCATGAACGACATTGTTTGCACTGCAGAGATTGAAATTACCAGCGGGGCATTGACCATCGACGGCAACGGAAAGACGCTCAGTACCACTTCAGCAATCAGGGCTTTCAAGGTTGGGTCCTCTGCAACCGTTGCCTTTAAGAATCTCACCCTCACAGGGTTTGTCAATGGTGGCGGCCCTGCCATCAATAATGACGGTACAATAGTGCTTGACGGATGTACGATAAGCAACTGCCACGTAAACAACAGCAACGGTGGCGGTGCGATAGAGAGTACTGGTAAACTGTATGCCGTCAACACGATATTCAGCGGCAACTATTCCGGTGAAATAGGCGGAGCCATCAATAACTACTGGGGCAGTCTCTACATGACCGACTGTACGTTCACCGATAATTATACGACCGATAGCCACGCATACTATGGCGGTGCGATTGGTATCAATGGCGGAGACGAGGTACGCCTGATAAACTGCTCTTTCTCGGAGAACAAGTATGGCACGACTGCCGGAACCAACGACATCGGTGTATATAATAAACCCACAAACTATACCATTGCCGGCTGCACAGGGGCGACCATTGCGGCTAGAGCTGATGTTGGTGAAATTACCCCTATTGCCAGCGGAACCGCAACGCTTGACTACTCTGACCTGAGCAACATCTCATTCACATATAGCGCTCCCGCTCCGGCTTCTGCGACCGACCTCGCTACCATCACCGCCGACTACGAAGCCAAGGACGGTGAGACACTGACAGGTGAATTGGGCAGCAACGTAAAGATCAGCATTGCCGACGGCGCCACCGTAACGCTGAAGGACGTGAACATCAATGGCGTGAACAATTATAGTTATGCATGGGCCGGCATCACCTGCGCGGGCGATGCCACCATCACCCTCGAAGGCACGAACACGGTGAAGGGATTCGCTGAGAAATATCCCGGTATCTTTGTAAGCTCTGGAAAGACGCTCATCATTAACGGGACTGGGGAACTTAACGCCAGCTCTAACGGTTCTGCTGACAATGGCTCAGGCGGAGCAGGCATTGGCGGAGGATACCAGATGAACTGTGGAAACATCGAAATACAAAGTGGCACTGTAACAGCGACTGGTAACCAATGGGGCGCTGGCATTGGCGGCGGATACAACGCTAGTTGCGGCAATATTACCATCAGCGGTGGAACCGTCACTGCTACAGGCGGAGAGTATGGTGCTGGAATCGGAGGCGGTAAAAGAGGTACAGCGAATGTCTCCTGTGGTAATATTACCATCAGCGGTGGAACCGTCAATGCTACAGGTGGCGCAGATGCAGCCGGTATCGGCGGAGGTAAAGGTAACAATAACAGCTACAAAAGCAGTTGCGGCACCATCACGATTACTACAGGCGTGACCAGTGTGACTGCCACGAAAGGCAACAGCAATGCGCAAAGCATCGGCGCGGGCAAATATGGAACTTGCGGCTCTGTTACCATCGAGGACAGTTCCAAGGTGACGCAGAAATAACCCGCTCCGCACACGTGGGGGACCCCCTGAGAAAACACCCCACCCAGCGGCAGCGACGAAGGGTGAAGAATAAAAAATAACAATAAAAAAATAAACAATAATATTATGAGAAAATTTAAAAGACTAACACTGACGCTCGCACTGCTACTCACGGCAGTCGGCGGAGCGTGGGCCGACGGAACGGTATACAATACGACCGTGGCATTGAAAGACCTGAAGGCAGGCGACGTGCTCACCGACGGCTTCAAGCTGACCACAGAAAAAGGTCAGTACATCTACGTCAAAGGCTACATGAAGGACGGTGGCACAGCAGAGACCAGCGACTACACGCAGCTGAATGCCGACAACTCTACGTTCCCCGGAGGCGTTACCATCTCTGAATCGGGCAGCACCTACACACCCTATGCCGACGGCAAGGACGCCAACGCGTGGATTGTGAGCGACTGGAAGGATTTAGGCTCCGCCACAATGCTCTATCTCGACGGCTACAACTACACCCCCACCGAGTGGTCGCTGACCCCCGACGAGACCGGCAAGACGTGGACGCTCGCCAAGATGCCCGCCAGCAACATCGAGCTGCAGGTGGAGTACGAGCCCACCAAGGTGACGATGGCTGCCAACGACAATGCAATGGGTACCGTAGAGGTTGCCAGCGGAAGCAAAGTGGAATGGACGGCTGACACATGGCAGGGCTGGAAGTATAATGACAAGGAACATACCGTAGATGACATCACTATGACCAGCAGCCAGAGTGCATCTATCTATGAGCTCACTTACGAAGGTAAGTATAATCATAGTCTTAGCTTCTTCGTTGACCAGACGGAAGATAATTCTACCGTTACCTTCAGCACCACAGGCGACCCCTTCAGCCGCATCGAATTCACGATGATTGATGATTATAAGGAAGATGAATATTTTATTAACAGATGGAATGGTAACCCTACCATAATGCCTAAGGACAATTGGACCTTCGAGGGCAAGAGCGCCGTATGGGAAGGCGAAGCCACCAAGAGCCTCACGCTCCAGAGCTGCACCACCTATGTCAGCAAGATTACATTCTACAAGGGTGGTGCCATTCCCGACGGCGTGACTGTCAACGGCGACGGCACATTCACCGTGGCCAAGACTGCCACCGTGACGCTGAAGGCTACACCTGCCGAGGGCTACAAGTTCCTGTACTGGGAGGATGACCAGACCAACACCAACCCCGTTCGCGAAGTCACCATCGAGTCTGGCATGGCTGACAAGACCTATAAGGCCGTGTTCGCTGAGATTACCTATAACGTCACCTTCGTAGAGGGTACCAACCTCGACGAGTGGACTGCCACACCTAACACCGAAGTGAAGAAAGACGCCAAGGTTGACATCAAGTACAGCGGCGAGAAGAAAGTCATCGGCGTGAAGGTGAAGGAGAAGAAGGAGGCTGCTGAAGGCCATGCACTCACATCAGCAAAGTTTGGCGAAATAGTCTGCTCCGACGGCAAAGCATACGCCGCAGCCGACAAGGACAACCTGCCCGAGGGCGTGAAAGCCGAAGCACTGGTTTGCTATGTTGATGGCGAACACGGACTGGCATTGGCAATGGCGGATGTAAAAGATGAAAAAATGTCGTGGGATAATAAGCGTGGAGCCAATGACGGCAAGTCCGCAGCCGAATGGTGCACTGGATGGAACACATCTCATCCAATTACTGGAGCGACATGGCTGCTGGCCAGTCAAACCCAGTGGAACAATATGATAAGTGCTGCAGGCAGTGCAAGCAACCTTAGTAACGCCTTCAGCGCCGTAGGTGGGACTAACTTGCAGGCTTGGAGCTATTGGTCGAGCACACCAAACCATGGTGGTAGTGCTGCGTGGTCCTACTATTTCCCAGATTCAGAGTGGCAATGGACATATTTAAATCAAGATTACTACGGCAGTTATATCCGCCCCTGCCTAGAATGGTAACCCCCTCTCGCGCGTATATAATATAAAAGGTATAAACAACATAAAGATATGAACAATATGAAACATAAGATATTAATGACGCTCGCGCTGCTACTCACGGCAGTCACGGGCGCGTGGGCTGACGGGACGCTGCTGACCACCATTACGGCAAGCGCAGACTTCCAGAGCGGCAGCAAGACCTTCGACAACATTGCCACCGTCACCCTCGACGGCAACTTTTTTGGCACTTCCGATTGGGCCGGCAACGGCACGATAAAAGTCACCCCCGTCGCTGGTGTCACCATCACCAGCGTCAAGTTCTTCAGCAACTCCAGCAACATCGAGGATACTGCGGATCCCTTCCAGGCCGTACAGGCTTACGACAGTAATGTGTCACACGAAATATATGACGTCGATGGCGTAAAAGGCGATTACCCGGTGATTAAGATTGAAGTATACGGCACCGCCGAGCCCGCCCTCACCGTCGAGTGGAACCCCGCAACCAAGACCGGCAACTTCGTGATGCCCGCCTACGACGTGGAGCTGACACCCATCTACGCTCCTGTGGCTCAGTGGGCCAAAGTCGAGAATGTGGATCAGCTGCCGACAGCCATTGAGGGCATCTACGCCGAGAGCACCGATGCTATCGTTACTGCCGGTACCGTAGCCAAGATTGGCGAGACCGAGAACCCGCAGGGCATCGTGATGTACGCCGTCACCAGCACCAACCAGGCTACAGCTCCCGCACTCGATGCCTTTAGCGCCGACGTGCCCACAGCCGAGAACATCACCGCCGCTGGCGACGTCCTGGTATGGTACTACATCAAGGGTGCCGACGCCCCCGAGGGCGAGAAGGCCACTGCCGAGAACACCTTCAACGACTCCGAAATCTGCGCTGAGCCCATCAAGGTCACCGTGCTCAGCAACAAGTTCGACATCCAGTTCAAGGCCGCCAACGACAACACCATCGACGCCGGCAAGGCTACCGTTACTGTAGGTGGCACAGCCGCCACCGTCACCGACGGTAAGCTCGAGGGCGTCAAGATGGGCACCGAGGTGAAGGTCACCGCCAAGGATGGCTACAAGTTCCGCAAGGTCGAGGTGAAGAAGGGCGCAAAGGCCGATCTGTCCGAGACCATCACATTCTCCGGTGGGAAAAATGCTAATTATACATACACCGGCACACACTTCAGCGCTACCGGTGAGGCAGACCCTACCGATGGTACATTCGAGCTTAACAAATGGAGCAGTGTGACTATCAATGCAACGGACGGAAAAACCATTACTAAGGTTGTATTCAGCTATCGTGAAAATGGTAATAATGATCTTGACCTATTGAGTTTCTCCTCTGGCACCTTCGATGGCATCGATACGGTCAACGACGTGAATGCCACCACGCTCATTGTCACCTCTACCACTGTCGGTGCCACTAAATTAAACGGTGTAACGATTTATTACAAGTAATCATCGCCTCTCGCGCGTATATAATATAAAAGATATAACATAAAAAGAATACAATATATGAAAACAATATCAAGATATATAATGACGCTCGCGCTGCTACTCACGGCAGCCACGGGCGCATGGGCGCAGGAGGAAACGCTGCTGACCACCATTACGGCCACAGGTACAGACTCCTACAGTGAAGAAACTCCAGGAGTTGTCACAGTTACACATGACAATAGTCATTTCGATGGTACATATGGGTGGCTATGGTGGTCCCATGCAGGTTCTATAACAGTTGAAGCGAAGGAAGGATACACAATCACCAGATGCGTATTCCGACAACCCTATAAATCGCCTTTCACGGTTTCCACAGCACCGTTTAAAGTTGATTTTATTCAGGCATCGGATCCTGATATGCCGGAATTTAAGCAATATTTGTGTAACGGAGATTGGTATTTAAATATGGATGGTGTCTCAACAATTGAGGTTTACGGCTACGTTCCTGCCCCCGCCGCCGACCCCGACGCCATCGACGTGACCACCAACGCCGCTGAGGAAGGCGCCACCTTCACCGAGGCATCGTTCTTGATGCCGACCAGCGACGCGACGGTAGACTACGAGCTGGTGCGCGACATGAGCGTGAAGATGACCGCCCAAGTGGGCGACGGCAGCGACGGCTACCGCATCCGCATCAAGAAGGATGGCAACGATTACGTGCCGGTAAACACTGAAGATATGCTGATTTCTGTCTCCGACGAACTCGATAAACAGCATCCCGACCTCACCGTCAATACCGATTTCACATTGCTGGTTCAGAAGAAAGGCGAGGGAGATACGTGGACAGATCTCAGCAATGAAGACAAACTCAGCGTGGGCACCTTCCGCTACAAGGTTACCGGCGTGGGCAACTACGACGGCACCATCTACAGCAACGAGTTCAAGCTCTTCGAGGGCTACGAACTGAAGATTGCCGCCGGCGAATACGCCACCTACTATAAGGACGAGGCACTCTACGTAGAGGACGAGGACGCTAAGCTCTACACCATCACCACTGTAAGCAACGAGACAGCCACAGCCACTGAGCTGACCGTCGCCGCTGCCTACACGCCGCTGCTGGTGAAGAACAACGCCGCAGAGGCGAAGACCATCCTGCTCATACCCACCACCACCGCAACGTCCGACGACGTGACGCCGTACGAGGGCTTCAAGGGTACCCTGGAGGCAACACAGATTGCAGCCTCTACCGCCACACAGAACAACTACGCCCTGAACGGCAAGGAGTTCGTATGGGTGATGGATGCCATCGACATTGCTGCCAACCGCGCATGGCTGGAGATTCCTGCTACTACCACAAACGGCCGCGCCCTGACGATTGTCTTCGGCGACGTGACAGGTCTGACGCCTGCGAACATCGCCAAAGCCATGAATGGCGACTGGTACACGCTCGACGGAATGAAGCTGCAGGCTGCTCCGACGAAGAAGGGTGTGTACATCCTCAACGGAAAGAAGGTCGTCGTGAAGTAAGGATGTTTAATGGTCGCTTCGCGAAGGCGACCAAGAGAAAAGAAAACAATTAAAGTATAAGTAATATGAAAAAGATATTTTCGATTTTAGCACTGGCTCTCGCGGTTATGACCGCGAGCGCCAAGCCCGCAGGGTATTCACTGACGGTGGGTACCAATGAACACGGAACAGTGGCCTTCACCGTGGGCGGCAACGACGCCACCACCGCCAATGAGGGAGACGTGGTGACCGTGACCATCACACCCGACAAGCACTGGGCAGTAGGCACACCCTCAGGAAAATGGTTTGCCGGTACTGCCAATGCGCCGCACCGCACGGCCGACATCGACCTGCTGCAGGACTTTAAGCTGACTCCCGTGGAGGGCAGCGAGAACGCCTTTACCTTCACCATGAAGCGTGCCAACGTGAAAATCAGCACCACCTACAAGAAGATGCTGGCCCACGAGGACATCGGCATCAGCGGTATCAAGGACCAGACCTACAACGGCCAGGCCCAGACGCCTGCCGTCACCGTGACGGACGGCGAGTACACCCTCGTGCCGGGCACCGACTACACCATCAGCTACAGTGACAACACGAATGCCGGCGAGGCTACCGTCACCCTCAAGGGTACGGGCGACAACTACGCCGGCGAGTGGGTGATGAACTTCACCATTCAGAAGGCCGACCTCACCGCTGTGGCTCCCACTGCCCGCGACCTGACCTACAACAAACAGGCACAGGAACTCATTACTGCCGGCAGCATTGAGGGCGCAGGCAACCTGCAGCAGTGCCGCATGGAGTACTCTCTGGACAACCAGACATGGGACACCGCACTGCCTAAGGGCACCAACGCTGGCTCGTACACCGTGTTCTACCGCGTGGTGGCTGACGCTAACCACAACGACGTAGCAGCACAGTTCATCAACGTGCCTATCTACAAGGCTGCGCTGACAACAGTACTGCTGGCAAACACCAACCTGGTGTATAACCAGCAGGCACAGTCGCCAGTAATCACCGGCGTGAAGGCAGGCGAACTGGACGTTCCTGCCGACGCATACAACGTCAGCGATAACGTTGCGACAGTAGTTGGCAACTACGAACTCACCGTAACACCTAAGGACGACGAACAGAACTACGACGGTACGGCGAAGGCTGCCTACAGCATCATCGCTGCCGACGCACAGACCTTCACCATCAGCGACATCGCCACACAGACCTACTGCGGACAGCCGCTGAAACCCTCCGTCACTGTGCAAGACGGTGCCACCGTATTGACGGAGAACACTGACTACACACTGACATACGACAACAACCTGAACGTAGGAACAGCAACAGTAACCGCACAGGGTATCGGCAACTACACAGGTACCCAGACCAAGACCTTCACAATACAGAAGGCAGACATAGCAGTTACAGCACCACAGGCAAAGACCGGACTCATATACACCACCCAGGCACAGACACTGGCAGTGGCTGGCGGCGCTGTAGGCGGAGAGCTGCAGTACTCACTGGACAACCAGACATGGAGCACCAGCGTTCCCACCGGTACCGACGCACAGGAATATACCGTGTATTACCGAGTAGTGGCTGATGCTAACCACAACGACGTAGCAGCACAGAGCTTTAAGGTTACCATAGAGCAGGCTACACTGACATCGGTAACGCTGGCTGAGACAACATTCATATACAACCAGCAGGAGCAGACCGCACAGGTGGTTTATGTTAACGCAGGCACCATACTCGTGCCGGCAGAAGGCTACGACGTCAGCGGCAACACACAGAAGAACGTTGACGTCTACACAGCCACAGTGAAGGGTAAGGGCAACTACAAGGGCTCCGTGACGGCACAGTTCAGCATAGTACCCGCTAACGCCAAACTCTTCGAGGTAATACTGTCGCAGGAGGTATATACATACGACGGCACAGCAAAGACCCCCGAGGTAACTGTGAAGGACGGCTCCGCCACATTGGTTGAAGGCACCGACTACACCCTCGACATCACCAACAATGAGAATGCCGGCACCGCTGTGGTTACTGCTACAGGTAAGGGTAACTACTCAGGTACACAGACCAAGACATACACAATAAATCCTGCAGCGCTCACCGCCGTGACACTGGCACAGACAGAGTTCAACTACGACCTCTTCAAACCGGTGCCACAGACCGCCAACGTGGCTGAGGTGAAGGCAGGTGAACTGATAGTGCCCGCAGAGCAGTATGACGTGGAAGGCAACGTTAAGACCGACCCCGGCACGTACTACGTCACCGTGACGGGAAAGACAAACTTCACCGGCAGCGTAGAAGCCAAGTTCGTGATCCTTGACCAGGTGCTGACAGCCGACGCCGAGGAGACAGAGAGCGGCAAGGAACTCAACGACCTGAAGATGACAGTCAGCGTTATCGACCGCACCAGTCAGACACTTTCCATAGATAAGTTCACCGAGGGTGCACAGTCTTCGGCAGGGAACATCACAGTGGAGATACCTGCCACCATCAACGGCTGGAGCGTGACAAGCATCACCGCTGGCGCTATGGCAGGACTGAACAACGTGACCGACATCGTCATGCCAGACACCGAGAAGCCCATCAACGTCCAGACCAACGCACTGCCCTCAACGGCTACCATCCACACCACACTGGCGCTGCTTGACGACTATGCCCTGATGACTGGACTGAAGAACAACTACGAGGCATCCAAGATAGTCTGCACAGTAACACCGGCCAACAAGTACTGGACGCTGGGCACGGGCTGCGACGTGATTATCCCCGCGGACATCGACGTCTATACCGTGCAGGTGAAGAACACCGCAGAGGTGGCTACCGAGATTGTGCCCGAGGACCAGCTGAAGTACAACAGCGAGCGCATCATCAAGGCCAACAACGGCGTGCTGCTGCTCGGAGAGGCCGGACAGAGCTACGACCTGGTGGCCTACAGCGGACGCATAGCCAGCGGCATGCCCATAGCAACGACTGACAACAAGGACTACGGCCACAAGAACGCCCTCGAGCCTGTCATCGAGAAGAAGCACTACGAAAGCGGCCACTACTTCGTGTTGCAGAACAACGAGTTCCACGCCATCCTTGCCGAGGGTGACGAGGTGAAGGTGCCCGCTGGCAAGGCCGTGCTGCACCTGGGCGACGACCAGCCCGGCGCTAACGCCCGTGTGCTGAAGATTGAAGGCGAGACCACGGGTATGAGTGAAGAGTTAAGAGTGAAGAGTGAAGAATTTGCTACCGCACAGTGGTATGACCTGCAGGGCCGCAAAGTTGCTAACGGCCAAAAGCCAACAGCTAAGGGCCTGTACATCGTCAACGGCAAAAAGGTCGTCGTGAAATAGTTAAGAGTTAAGAATTAAGAGTTAAGAGTTAAGAAAATATGAAACAAAGAGTATTGATTCTTATGCTATTCTGTCTGGCGCTGACAGGCGCACAGGCACAGACGCGAGACTCGGTGGCCTTCAAGCCCCACTGGTTCGTCCAGCCCCAAGTGGGCGTGGGTTACCACGTGGGCGAGGCCAAGTTCTCGAAGCTGCTGTCGCCTGCTGCCCAGCTGAGCGTGGGACGCCAGTTCTCGCCCCTGTTCGGGCTGCGCCTCGGTGCGTCGGGCTGGCAGACCCGCAACTGGCAGGCTCATCCCAAGGCAGAGTATAAATGGAACTACGTGCAGGCCAACCTCGATGCTACGCTGTCGCTGAGCAACCTCATCTGGGGCTGGAAGGACAGCCGTAAGTGGAACGTCTACGGATTTGCCGGCGTAGGTCTGAACATCGCGTTCAAGAACGACGATGCCAACCGGCTGGCCAACACGCCCGAGAGCACTGGCGTGCCTGCACAGCAGAACACGGAGTTTGAGAAACTATGGAGCGGCACCAGGCTGTTTCCTGCCGGCCGTCTGGGTGGCGGCGTAGAGTACGCCCTGTCAGAGCGCGTGGCGCTGGGGCTGGAGTACAACGCCAACGTGCTGCCCGACAAGTGGAACTCGAAGAAAGGCAAGAAGGACAACCTGGACTGGCAGCAGAACCTGCTGGTTGGTGTAAAGATTGCACTGGGTAAGACGCGCAAGCACATCCGGATAGAGGAGCCTGCACCTGTGATAGAGGAAAAGCCCGTCGTCAGGGAAGAGCCGAAGCCCGTCGTGGTGGAACAGCCGAAACCGGTGGTGGAGACCAAGGCCGTGGTGGAGAAAGCTCCTGACATGCCGGAGGTGAAGGTATACTTCACCGCCAGTTCGACGAGACTGACACCCAAGGAGGTGGAGAAGCTGCAGCCTGTGGCCGACTACCTGAAGAAGTACCCCGCAAAGCATGTCGCCGTCTACGGCTATGCCTCTACCGACGGGCACAAAGCCTACAACCAGCGGCTGTCCAACCGGCGTGCCAAGGCCGTGGAACGCTGGTTCACCGCCAACGGTATCGATGCCAGCCGCATCAAGGCTGAAGGCAAGGGCGAGACCAATATGGGAAGCCGTAAGAAAAGCCGTGTAGCGGCAGTAATTCAAATTAAAGACTAATAATAAAAAAAAGAATACAGATATGAAAAAGACTGTTTTTTATGCACTGATGATGCCCGCACTGCTTCTGGGCACGGTATCCTGCACCGACTATCAGGACGACATCGACAAACTGACTGCAGAGAACGACGCTCTGCGCAGCTACAACAACCAGACCATCTCGCGTCTGAACTCCGTGGTGTTCCAGACCGTGAACGGCGAGAACAAAATCACTGTCGACCAGCCTAACGCTGCTACGCTGGTCTATGAGGTACAACCGAAGGAACTGGCTCCCACGCTGGCTGCTGACATCAGCCGACTGACCTTTGTAACCCAGAACGGTGGCGCACTGGCTATCACTGCCGCTACCGCCAATGCTACCAACGGTACGCTGACCATCACAGCTACTCCCAGCGGCTTTGACGGCAGCAAGGCACAGAGCGCGTCGCTGGTGTACACAGAGAACAGCCGCTCGTACCAGACGGCCTATTCGCCGGTATATGTGGTGACACGCCCCACGGCCCTGGCCATCGAAATCGCCACTACATCGAGCGGCAAGTATGCCGTGGGTGAGAAGTACCAGCTGAAGGCTGTCTTCACCCCAACATACACTACCGAGAAGGAAGTGACATGGAGCGTTGACGACACCACGCTGGCTACCATCGATGCCAACGGTGTGCTGACTCCCGTGAAGAACGGAACCGTGGTCATCACCTGCACGTCGAAGGCCAACACCGCTGTCACCAGCAGCATCAGCATTGAGATTACCGGCGGTAACATTCCCTTGAACGAGGGCGGTGTCAGCCAGGGTGGCGCAGAGTAACCCCTACACCACCTTAATAAGAGGAATATTTCCGAATAACTAACACTGGAGAGGATGTGCCTGTTTTGGGGGCACATCCTCTCTTTGCTTTTCCTCATATTAGTTTATTTTATCGGGTCTGAACAATACTCTCTACGGCCACGTTACTTCCATGTGGTGCGCTATTGTTCAAATAAATAACAAATTAATGCAAGTTGAATAATGATGATGAGGAGATTCAGTTCTTTCATTTACTTTTCAAATTGACTCCAATAAATTCTTAGCCAAAGGCACATACCAGTTACGGACTTCATCTGCTGTCGGGGTGTGACCTCCTGGGAAATGAAACGACTTGTTGTAATGCTTCAAGAAGGTCGGTTCAAAGTGTGCCAACGTGTCCTTTTCCCCGAACAATCCCCAAATTCTGTCTTTGAAGTCTGGATAACAGTTATTGAATTGAATAGCCTCCAGTTCTGCAAACTCTTCAATCAAGGTTTCATCAATGACAAAGTTCTGTTTGCCGTCCTTTCGAGGGGACTTGTATTGATGCTCACCAATACGCTGTTTCAGAAACTCTGTCATCTGGAAGTGAGGATTACCGAGCAAAGCAGGAGCACCCACAACAGGAGCCACCATCTGAGCATAGAAGGAACCACAACTATTACCAATCAAGAGGTCTGGCTTCTCACTGTTAATCAGCCCACGAATAAAACTGACAGCCTCTTTCGGGTGCATCGGCAAGTCAGGTGTGGAAACTTCTGCACGACCCTCAAAAGCCTCTCTCAGTGCAACAGCAGGTACACACTGACCACTGGCATAGAAACCGTGAAGGAACAGAATCTTCTTCATCCTAATTCATCTTAGTCATGTGAAAGCCCATCCTGTTCAACTGCATAGCGGCTCCAAACAGGTAGAGTTGATGCAGACAGGAAACTTCTTGGCTCATTTCATCTGCATACGAGGCAATGGCAATCTCAATGTCATCTTTCTGCCAGTCGAGCGTAGAATGAACATAGATCCTCTGCTTCTGATGCAGAAAACTATAGGCTGTCTCTATACTGTCTTTCGTTATCATTCTTTCTTATCATATCCTATCGGACGGAATTGCTTCTGCTTTTCGCTATAAACAAATCCATGTCTGTATAGGTAATTCTTTATATCTTTTGGCTCCGTCCCAAAGTTGTAGCACAACGCTTCCAAAGTGTCAAAATCTTCGTCTCTCAGAAGCATGTTGACGCTCGAAACCAGTATTGCAGGATCTTTGGGTAGGTAGTCCATATCACAATTCTTATTAAATCAGAGGGCAAAGGTACTCATTTTCCCTTTATTATTCGTATCTTTGCATCCAACTTTACAAATTATTAAGATGGACTATAGAAAGATAGGCGAAACATATTATGTCCGTATGGATCGAGGCGACGAGATAGTCAGCAACCTCCTCGAAATCTGCGAAAAGGAGAATATTCCATCTGCGGTTTTCTCTGGTATCGGTGGCTGTCAGAGTGCAGAACTACAGGTGTTCATTCCTGAGACTGGCAGCTTTGAGACTGAGCGACTGGAGGGTATGCTTGAACTTGTATCACTCAATGGAAACGTGGTAAGAGACGATAAAGGTCAACTATTCCACCATACCCATGCCCTATTCTCATTCAAGGGAGGGGCCCGCGATGTTGATAATATCGTGGGAGGGTACCAGGATGGCCAGCATGGGATGGCAGGAGGACACCTGAAGGCTACAACCGTCCTTTATACAGCAGAAATAGAGCTGCGTCCTACTATTGGTGGATCTATCGGTAGAAAATTCGACCCTGAGACTGGTACTGGATTTTGGGAATTTAAAGAATGAATGATATGGCACACGGTCATCTTTGGTTGTTTAACATGAATATGTGTTGTGGGATGCAGATTTCCTCACTCTTAGTAAAATTGAGAGACTGCAAGAGGATGGGAAGAACCACATCTTGTGTGGTCAGTCCCAACTATCCTGCGGCTTCCAACGAGGACTATCTATTTGACTGCATGAACTTATATGCAAGGCTTGGTGATGACGGGACGGTTGAACTATCGGGGACTGTTTTCTATTGGGATCCTGTCGATGGTGATACCCAAAAGTCCGTGACTATCCAGACATTCCCAGACCTTGATGACTGTCTTAGTTGGCTTGGCAGTGAGAGTGCCGCCCGTGACAAGTGTGTTGAAATGTTAGACGAAAATTGTTAGTGAGTATGAAGAAACTACTGTTACTGCTAATTCTAGTCATTGCTTCACCAAAAATTGGGATAAACGTTGATGCAAGTAACTCTATTGTCTCAATCTGCAATATCATTAAGAAAGGAGTACGCTTTCTGTTTATCGGCGACTCTATTACCGATGGCGGTTGGGGACGTAGCGGAGGAAAAATGATGCCGGCAGACGAACGGAACCAGAAGGACTTGAACCACATTTATGGTCATAGTTATATGATGCTGTGTGCTGCCAGAATTCAGAGCGATTATCCAGAGCAGGAAACTCAGTTCTTCAATCGTGGTATCTCAGGTAACACACTACGAGACCTCCAGGAACGTTGGAAAGCAGATTGTCTCGACCTGAATCCTGATGTTGTTACGTTACTCATAGGAACCAATGACGTTGACCAGTATCTCAGTGGTAAGGCTCCGCTCGACATGAAAAAGTGGGAGAGTGACTATCGTCAGCTACTCGACCAACTACGTACTGCTAATCCCGATGTGAAGATAATCCTTGGTACACCCTTTGTGGCACAGGTTGGACGTATTGGCTCGAAAGACAACTATCAGCAGCGAAAAGCCCTCATTGCAGAGTGTGCAGCTGTTGTTCGCCACATAGCTTCTGACTATAATGCTACGCTGCTTGATTTCGAAAAGCTGTTCAATGGCCTTACCGAACACAATGCCTCCTACTGGATCTGGGACGGTATCCACCCGACGGCGGCAGGTCATCAGAAGATGGCTGATTTGTGGTTGAGTACAATCAAATAAACATGTCTATTATGAGAATCCTCTTAACAAATGTAGAATTCACATCAAAGCGGAGATAAACGCTCTTGAACGGTCATAATTAAGACATTAAAGAAAATTTCGTGTTAAACTTTCATAAGAGAAAAACGGAACCTCAAACGGAACCTCTAAAGTGGAGAAAAACAATAAAACCCGCTGAAAATCAGCGGGTTTCTTAATTAAGGAGCGGAGAGAACAGAAGGCTGAGAAGTGCATCCTGGAGCAGCTGTTGGACTCGAAGAAGGTGAAGCTGGACGGTCTGGGCACGTTCTACCTGTCGGCACAGAACGCCAAGGGTGGTGCTGCAAAGGTGGAGGACTTCAGCGTGACGAAGAACCTGAAGGGTCTGCGTGTGCGCTTCCTGCCCGACCAGTCGGACTCTAAGAACCTGACGGCGAAGTCGCTGTACCGCAAGGCCAGCTTCATGTGGGCTGAGGACATGAAGCACGAGTCGGCGGAGAGCAAGCCTGATCCGCAGCCGTAAAGCGACCCACCCCTGCCCTCCCTGTGAGGGAGGGGGATTAAAGACGAAAGAAAGAAGTCTCCTGAGTCAGGGGGCTTCTGTTCTTTTAGTCATCGAGCATGTCGTTCTGGCGGGCACCGCCAGGTTCCGTAGCATCGTGTGAATCATCTTGAAGACAAGGCATTGGCCTCATCTTGATGACGTTCAATGCCGGTTCTTGGTAATTCTTCTTTTGGTCTTTCATTTTTGCGTTTTATTGATGGATGTATTTCTTTCCGTTCTTGATGTATGCACCCTTGGTGGGCTTGCTGTTGAGTGGACGACCGCTGAGGTCGTAGAGGTGTTCTGTGCCGTCGAGGTCGATGGTGTGAATAACGGGACGGATGCCTGTGGGGGCATCCTCTACCTCGAAGTCGATATCGCTATAGTAGGCGTCCGTTGGGAAGTCGCTGATGCCGTCGTCTGCTACACGCTGACGGGCTTGGCTCGCACCAGACTGATAGTTGGTGATGAAGCGACTACGAGTAAAGCCGTCAGTACGACTGAAGTAACTGCGGAGAGGATAAATGTTCACTCTCTTTTGTATCTCAGTCTTGTTATTGACTCGATGCCAGTTACCTGTGCTTTGAATGATAAAGGCATGGTCGGCGACGGCCTCGTCATTGCTTAAGAAAGCGAAGGTTCCTTTGAACTGTCCCACGGTGGCGCCAGTGTTGTAGTCGGTGACGGTCTGCGGATGCAGCTCGGTGCTAATCTTGGTCTTCTGGTCGTTCGTCAGCATGAAGCCGCCGCCGTTTACAACGATGAAGTAGGGCTCGCCAGCCTTGAGCTGCTGGGGCACTTCCACGAAGATGAAGTGGAGATTGTCCTTGACATACTTCAGCTGGTAGGCTTTCAGCACACTCTCGTCGTTGACTTCCATGGCCTTGAGGTCCACGTCGAAGGGCAGGCAGAGGGTATAGGCCTTGCGCTTGTACTGGATGTCGAAGAGGTCGAAATCGACTTCGCGTGCCAGCGCCTCGTTGGTGCCGTCCTTGCCATCGACTTTCATCTCTTCTACATTGCCTGCTTCGTAGTTGCTAACGATGTCGGTCTCTGCCCACAGACTTCGGGTGTACTGCACGTAGTCGGCATAGAAGTCGTGAGGAGGAATGAACGACTGTTCGTCGGCAATATAGAGCCGCTTGCACTGGTCGCCCATTACCACGTTCCACTCGTCATCAGGCATGGTGTAGCCTGCATCGGCAGAGGGCAGATAGACGATGGTGCTGTCGTTGAGTCCGTAGAAGGGGTTGTCCTTCTCCCTGCGCGCCACGCGCAGCGTCTTGATGCTGCTGGGCACGGTGACCGACCAGACGGGCAGCTCGTTGCCGTAGAAGACGTTCTTGCCCATGGCGGTGACGGGAATGCCCTCCACCTCGGCAGGAATGGTGATGTTCTGAGGGTCGCCGTAATACCACACGGCACGGCACGACTTCCCGTCGTCGCTCTTCTTGTAGGCGAAGAGGTCGTCGAAGAGGTCGGCTTCCGACTCCTGGGTGGGTTCTTCGGTGTCGCTGGCGATGTCGAGGTCAGTGACGTCGTCGAACTCCACCATTCGGGCGTTGATGCTGTTAACGGTCAGATAGGCACGGTAGGGCTGTATGAAACTGTTCTTGTAGTAGAAGAATCCCAACTGTTTCTGACTGTTGCGACCCAGCGTGAGGCAGTTGCCCTGGTTGCTGTCGCCCTGATTGACGTGCATGCCCTTCTCGCCAACGCCATTGAGGCCGTTGAGGTAGAGGGGTATGGTGACGATGTCGGAGCCGGTATAGGGGAAGAGCTTGACAATGCCTGCGTAGGGCGACCGCACCACGACGGCAGTATTCTTTGCCAGCTTGTTATCAATCTTCTTGCTGATGTTCAGCAGCATGGCAGTCCCGTCGTCGGTATCGTCCTTGCTGACCAGATAGACGCGCTGGTCGGCGGGCAGCTGTGTGTCGAAGCCCAGATAGAGCGTGGCAGCCTTTGCGTCGTTGAAGGTCAGCGGATAGTATCGTCCTAACAGTCCGGCATCGGCAATGTCAGCCCACGTGTCGTTGTTCATATACCGCTTGTAGAGTGTGGCATCCACGGTGCCGTCGTTGATATAGACGCGCATCTTCGCCTCGCCGCTATAGTGGGTAATGCCGTTGTTCTGCAGATACGTTATCTTGTCGGCACCAGGGTTGTCGATGAAGATGGAGTCTAACTTGTCAATCTTGTAGATGGCATTGGGCAGGATGTTGCCGATGGTTCCCGAGAGGGTGATGCTGGTGCCGCTGCGCCCGTTGGGGTAGCACACCAGGTCGCCGGTCTTGGTCAGCAGCATGCCGTCGCGCGACTGATAGACGGAATTGAGCGAATCGACGAGTATCGTCTTGACGCTGGAGCCATAGAACGGATGGCCCTTCACCGTGGTCAGCTTGGAAGGCAGCGTGACGGTCTCCAGGTCGGTGCAGCCCTCGAAGGCTCCGTCGTAGAGTGCCGTGATGTTTCCCGGCAGGCGTACCTCCTTCAGGTGCTGCAGGTTCTTGAAGGGCTTGGTAGCTCCCAGCGCATCGCTAGCACCGTGGAACCTGGCACTGGCGTCGTCGGCACCGAGGGCGGTGATGCCCGTGAAGTAGGACAGCTCGAGGAACTTCTCAATCTGGGAAGCCTCAGCCTCGCTCGCCGCCATGGCCGTACCGAGGGTTGCTGCCGTCACGCTGTTGAGCTCGCGGAGCGTCAGCTGCTGGTTGCCGTCCTTGTCGAAATGGGCGGTGCAGACGTTCTTGGCATGCTCGTCGGCAAAGGTGATGCCCATCTTGCAGCCGCTGCCCAAACAGATGGGTAGCAGCACACGGGCATCGTCGAGCTGGCGAACCAGATAGCAGTCCTCGTCTTTCAGAGGCACCATGACGAGGGCATCGTTATTCACCTCCACCGCATCGTTGTTGCTCGACCACGCCGTACTGCCGTAGCCAAACTCGGTGGATTGCATCATACCAGTGATGCGGTTCTCCATGGTGGAATAGACGGGCAGCGACAACAGGCGTCCGTAGCTGGTCTTGGCGAAGGTCTTCAGCATGGGATAGTGGCCGGGCTCCGACAGCCAGCGCTCTTCACCGCTGTATAGCGTGCCGCTGGTCAGGTCTTTGGCAGAGCGTGCATATTCTTCATCCTCGCCCACGTACATGCTGCTACAATAGCCTTGGTGGTAATAGGTCTTGTCGGTGCGCGTGACGTCCTGTACGAAATGGATGCTGCTCGACGCCGTGAGCACCAGACAGCGATTGATGTGGCTGGGTTCTTTTAACACATTGCCGCTGCCCAGCAGGTACATGTCGTTGGAATAGTTGAACTGAATGGCTATCACGCAGTCCTCGATGGTGACTTTCGCCTCGGGGGTGTGCAGGTAGGAGTAGCACAATGCCCTCGCATTGGACCCCTTGCTGTGTACGAAACCGTCGAACAGACAGTTGCGCACCACGGCGCCGCCATGGATGTATTGTGCGAGGAAAGCCGCATAAGCTGGATTGACATCGGGAACCTCAACGCGGCTGTTGACGATGGCAAGGTTCTCCAGGACGGCGGTGCCTGCTATCTCGTCGAAGATGCCGTAGCCATTCGTGACATGCAGTCCGCGAATGAAATGGCCGTCGCCGTTGAGATGGGCGCGCCACACGAATTTCTCGTCCGACTTGCGCTCCCAGGCATACTTGCCGCTGCGAGGCTTGGCATTGTCGTCGTACAGGTCTTTGTTGAACCAGATGTCGCCCATGAGTCTGAAATACTCGTCGGCCTTGTTGTCGCGCATGGCCTTGACGAACTGGCGTACATTATATATCTGATAGGGGTCGCCAGCCTTTCCTGTTCCACCACCGTAGTTGTTGGCCACGGTGCCGTCCCATTGCTCACCGGAGGAGAGGACGAGCAGGAAGTCCTTGGTGAGGCGTTCAGGCGACGTCACAGAGAGGGTGACTTCTCCCGGATAGAGGGGCGTCACGGTAGTACCGTCCTTCTGAACGGAACCGGAAGGTGCCTTTAGATCGTATCGGAAGGTCTTGTCCTCTATCGTCTTGTCAGCAACCGAGAAGGGAGCGTCCAGGTGGTAGGCTTCGTTGGTATTGGTGAAGCCCGGCGGTATGGCAGCCATCAGGGCATAGGTGGGGAAGAGTACAGGGGTCTTCAGCTCCATGCCGTCGTTCCAGGCAGCCTTCACTATGTCGATGGTAGCGTCCATCATCTGACCGGCAGTGGTGTTGTTGGTGCTGGCGATGACAATCTTGGGATAGCGCCCCTCCACAAACTGATAGCTGACGCCCGTGACCTCGATGGCACCGGCTGACTCGCGGGTGTTCTTGAGCGTCGTGACGTTGGCGGTGGCCAGCGGCAGACTGTTGCTTTGACCGTTGATCAGCGTGCCGACGGGTAATGCCGTGGCGTCCTTGTCGGAAGGAGCATTGAACAGGTTGAGGTCGAAGTAGCAGCAGACGTTATTCTCGTCGCGCTTGTTATCGGTAGGCTGACTTACGGGATGCGTCTTGCAGGAAGTGCCCACCTTCATGGTGCCTAGGAACAGCGAGTTGGTCTCACCGACAAACGACGAGCGTGCGGCAATGCCTCCGGCATAGCGCGAAGCAGTGCCGTCGAGATGGCCGCTATAGACGCAGTAGGCAATGCGTCCGTAGTAGGACTTGCCGCCGATAGTGGTGTCTTCGTTCTTTCCGACAATGCCGCCGACGTTCCAGCCGCCCGTCAGACGAGCCACGCTGACACAGCCGATGACGTTTCCCATATTGCGTCCGCAGATGCCTGCCGACGTGCCGTTCTTGGCAGTGGTGATGGAGCCCGACGAGGCACATGCCTCAATGTTGCCGCCGTCGTTGTCGCCACAGATGCCTCCAGCGTGGTAGTGCTGCAGCTTCTCGTCGCCGGCTTGAATATCGACCTGAGCCGTACAGTCGAAGACGAAAGTCTCTAAGGGTCCCCATCTCTTTTTCCAATGATCTATCTGATTGCCGTCATAGCCATTGAGAAAGCCTACGATGCCGCCAATGCTGCGCATGTCGGTGGCACGCACGGTGACCGTTGCCTGGCAGCGGTAGATGCTCACGGGATTGTTGGCATAGCCCACCAGTCCGCCTACGACGCCACGGTCGCCAATCCAGTCAGTCATATTGCCCGTAATGGTGCCATCGACCGTACAGCCATAGACAGCGCCGTAGATGCAGTTGTAGGCCTCATCTTGCCTGTCGTAGAACAGATAGCCGCACAGCAGTCCCGCATAGAGGCTCTTGATGCTGGCACTTCTCGAACTGAGACGCATGTTAGCCGACTTGATGATGACGTTCCTGATGCCTCCACGGCAGGCTCCGAACAGTCCCCAGCTGAAGTGTTCTTCTATGCCGGCTTCCGAATCGATGCGCAGACCGGTAATGGTCTTGCCATTGCCGTCGAAATAGCCGTCGAAGGGGTACTTGCGATTCACGCCGATGGGAATCCAAAGGCTGGGATAACCATCCACCTGAGCTTCCTGCAAGTTGATGTTGTTGCTGAGCTTGAAAAACTTGCCCTTGAAAGTGTTGTGGCGCACATTGACCTCGTAGGCCAGCTTGGCAAGGCGGTAGGCATCCGGAATGAGATAAGGGTCGTTCTTGGTGCCCGAGCCGCTGAAGCCGCCGTAGCCTTCCTTGTACATTTTATCCCACATCCACTCCCAGTTGTTATGCCCGAAATAATAGGACTCTGCCGACACATGCACTTGGGGCGTCAGAAACAGCATGGCGAATAGCGCTGCGCTGATGTATATGATACGTTGTTTCATCATGGATAAAGCATTAATAGTTGAACTTGAAGATTTCACTGTTGGTAGAGATGAGATAGACTCCGTGCTGGCTGACGGGAACGAGCATCGTACCCGTGGTCACAGGAGCACCATGGACAGGCGTTGCCTTGGCGTCGAACACACGGACGTAGCCGTCGGCACTGGTCAGTCCGGAGAGGCGGAAACCACCCTCCGTGCGGGCGACTGTGATGTGGCGCCGCTGGGCTTCATTGCTACGGACAACGGGAATACCCGTCACCTCGTCTTCCTCGGCAGGAATGATTTCGACACCTGTATGGCAGTCGCCACTAGACAGGTTGCCGACGACATAGTAGTCTGACAAGTCTTCGTCGGTCTCAAGGTCTAACAAGCGCTTGTCATAGACAAAGGCATTGATGCAGCCCCACGTGTTCTCGCTGACGTTCTGCACGGTGACGGTGACGTAAGCCCTGCGCTCGCCACCGATGATCTCGAAGTCGTCGGCTGTCAATGTCTGCTCGGCAGTGTCGCAGAAAGGAATGTTGTAACACGGACCGGGATAGACGCCTACATAGACGACGTGGTTGTCGCGCAAACCGTCCTCGGAGTGGTCGGTGACCTCGATGTCGAAGGTATTGACGGTGCCCTCGACGGAGTGGTTGACCAATCGGCAGCTGATGTTTTCATAGCCGCTTGCCAACTCACACTCGTTGTCCTCGTTGGGCTTGACGGTGCGGCGCAGGCTGGCACCACGGCGTTTGGAGTAGCTGGCCATGAAGACGTTCTCGTAGTTTGCGGCAATGTCCTTGGGCAGCAGAACGCCGTTGAAGTCGGCAGAAACAGGATATAGCAGCGGGATGGTCTCAGCGTCGTTTGGAGCAATATAGAGGTTGTAGCGGTCGTCGTCAGTCATCATCGTCGTGATGTCCTGGTCGTTAATCTTACCCGAAACGCTGATGATAGGCGAAGTACCGGTATTATAGATAGTCAAATCCACGGGCATCTTGTTGCCGCCTATGAGGGCTGCATCGTTGCAGCTCAGCCTATACTCGAAGTTGTTGTAGAACTCCTGCGTGCTCAGCATGATGCGCGACTGGTAGGTCTCAGGGGCTGTCAACGTATAGACCGTGTGTATCTCGTTGTCGTTCAGATAGGCATCGAAGGCATCCAGCACCAGTTTGTCGCGTGTGGCACCGATGGTAATATGCGGCGTGGCAGCCATATTGTCTTCCATAAAGATGCGAGAGACGTTGAGAATGGTCTGCATGGTGGGCAGGGATATCTTCTTGCCGTCCTTGCGAATGATGTTGTCGTTGCGCGTCCACACGATGGCAAAGTCGGTGGGGTTGTCGAGCTTTTGGTCGGCCACAATCTTGACACTCTGGGGCATTTGGTTAGACAAGGCAAGGTCTGTGGAGAACTCGCTGTCGGCAATACCCCGCATGCTTAATGCCTTGACGTGGATGTCGCGGATGGTGTCGGGCGTCTCGATGATGGAAGCACAGAAGAGGCGGTCGCCAACCATGCCGAGCGAGAACTTCTGGACGTTATCGACGTCGATGGTGGAAGCCAGCTGCCCGTTGACGTAGCTGTGATACCACAGCGTCACGTCGCGCTCCAAACGACCATTCTTCTCTTCTTCACCAACGATATTGACAGCCATCAGCAACGAGTCCTTGTGCATGACCAGCTGGTAATCAACGGGCGTGCTGTGGTTGTTGATGGAGGGAAGGAGGGCCCGGGGGGCTGTCCACTGCTGACCGTCATAGACGGAGAACATCATCTTTCCGTTGAACTCGCGGCATGCCAGCGAGTCTTCTACCGTCATGTCCGAAACCTTGTCGTCAAAGACCGGCATCGTGAACTTGCCGTGCTTCCACAGACAGGCCGCTTTGCCGTCAGCCTGGACGGTAACGCGTGGAGCCATATCCACAAAACCTTCAGCGGCTCCTTCACCCTGCACCTTGGGAACAACAGTCTCCTTCCACGTGCCGCTGGCACCTTGGCGTATCTTCACCACGATGCGCGAGTTCTGCATCACCTCGTTGTCCAGGTTGAAACGCTGCTGCGTGTTTGCCGAGGCAGGAACGGAGATGTGCTGTGTCACCTCGCTGAAGCCCATCGCTTCGCACTCGCCGGCAGTGGCAGCACTGAACTCGCTGGCCTGACGGTTGGCAGACGACTGGCTGGTCGTGGTCTTAGCGCTGATGTCGTAAAGTTCTACGTGGTCGTCGTTCAGCTCGCTGCTCTGCTCGTTGAGCAGGGCGACGGTACCGTTGTGCAGGAACGTGGGATTGGCTCTGCCTCCCACATTGCTGATGATGCAGTCGCCGACATCCACAAAGGAAGTGGTGGGCGTCAGCTCCTCCCTGCCTTCTTCTCCCGTTTCACCGGCACGGTGTGAGAAGTCCCTCGCATTGTTGTTCTCCTTTGCCCACCAGGGATAGTCGGGGTGGTAGGGATTACCCGTGTTTTGTGGCAAGATCCATCTGTTGCCTAAGCAGCCTGAAATACGCGGACGCCAATGGCACACTGGTGTCTTGATGTCGGCCATGAGTTCGCCACCAGCCATGATTAAAAGTTTGAAGCCCCAGTCACTACCGGAAAACCCCTGATAAATCTGGCCACCCCAGGCAAAGCCTCCTTGTGCCTTGGCACCGACACGGGCGTTACCGGACACTGAGACGAACTTGGACAAGTAACCCCATTTACCCTTAGGATCATATCCTCCCAGCGGGTCCCATGTCAGCGAGAGAGCCAAACCGGCTCTGGCCACCAAGTCAAGCTGTATAATCCATCCCATCTTGCCGCTCTGCAATACACCGTTCTTACGCTTGAAACCATAGCGCTTGACGCCTATTGTACCCTCACCATATAGAGCTGCATTCATCATGGCCTTGAACTGAAGCCAATTCGGGAGCTTACCAATGACTCCTTCGTTAAGCCGTCCGAGGATATCCTTCGCATCACCTCCCCAGGCAGCATGCATACCATAGCCAAGGGTTGCGGTGATGTCTTTCACGTAGAATCCCTCAAAGTTCAAAGGAAGGCAGAAGGATACCAGAGCGTCCAGATACGCGCCCTTGCCCATTTTGTTGCCCTCTACCTTGAAAATGTCGTCGAACTCAGTCAGGAACCACTTTTCCTTATCCTGCTTTTTCAGGGCAAACGATTTGTTAGTGGGGTTCAAGATCAGCTTCTTTGACGGTACATTCTCACTCTCACGAGTCTTCGGGTGAATCTTGTCCTTCGAGCCTGGCTCGCTGTACAGCAAAATACCCTCCTTGACGTTATAGTTATTCACGGCATCACGGCTTTCTTTGGTCCTGCCTTTCTCTTTAACCTTACCCCAGCCAAGGGAAAACTTTAAAAACAGGTCCATATACATTTGATCCCAATGAAAGACAGGCACCACGCTGAAAGCCAGACCTGGTATGGAGGCCAAGTTGAAATTAAAGCTGGGCGCGAATACAAAGTTGATGTCTGAAAAACCGGCATAACCATGTGCCATCTTCGCAGGGTCTAAGGCAATGGTCTTTTTACCCTTTTCCTCGGCTTTCTTCTCGGTCTTCTTATAATCTAACGTACGGCGTTTCAGATAGGGGAACTGTCCGAAACTGCGGTCGCCGATGGTCAGCAGCAGCTTGTAGGGCTTGCCCTCCGGCAGCTGCGGGTCGAGCAGGTTGTAGTAGAGGTCGAAGTAGTCGCGCGTCAGTCCAGGATAGTTGCTGGCAAGCACTGACTTGCGGTCCAGATAGGAGAACGCGTACGACGTGCTGCCACCCTTCTCCTTGGCAGTCAGCGCAGGCTCCTGCTGGTTCTTGCCCTTGGGAACGGACATCGTGATGCGCATGCGGGCGTACTTGTCTATCTGCTTGCCGTTCAACATCTTGGGGTCTTGATAGCCGCCGTCCTCGATATAGATGACCTCGCTCTCCTTGGAACGGGTTTCCGTCCTGATGGAGTCGATGCCAAACTTCTGGTACTTCTTGTCACCGATGGTGGTCGATGTGTTCAGGTTCTTCAGCAGGAAGATGATCTGCTCGCTGATGACTTCCTTCTGACTGTCGTAATTGCCAGGCAGCAGCGTGACGCTGGCGTGGCAGCGCTTGGTGTCGAGTACGCCGGTGGCTGGGTCGCTGGCACCGAGGTAGCGGTAGAGGCGCGGACAGTAGCCCGAAGCCAGAATCTCTATATATGCCGGATTGCCCATCGTGATGACGCGGTAGGCATTCTTCTTCGGGTCGTATTTATCTACCTTCACGTTACTGTCAGCAACGTATTCGCCCTTATGGTTCAGACTCACCACGTTCAGCGTGGCATTCTCCACAAAGCGGTTCTTGCGTCCATGGACTGTCAGGAACAGCGTGTCGAAACGTTCTACCAGACCCGTGCCTAACATGTTGAAGATGGTCAGCTCGCGGTTGGCGTGCTTGTCGAGATTGAAGGTGGTCTCCAGACGCGGACGCATGAAATCGTCAGCCAGCCAGACACCATTTAAAATCTTGTTCAGGTCCATCTTCAGCTTCTGCTGGTTGCCGTTGTTGTTGCTAATCAGGTTCACGGCGGTCAGCAACTCCTCGTCGGGAACGTAGAACGACTGGAACTTGTCATTCCTCAGCTCTAAGGTCTTGGTGGTCGTCTGACCGTTATCTTTCTTCGTGGTGTATTCCAGCAGGTAGCTGCGGTTCTCAGCCTGACGCTTGGAGTCGAGCTGGAAGGTATATAGGCGGTCGTCGTTCCAGTCGAACACCTGATAGGTAAAGGTCGTCGTGTCCGTCCTTTCTACATTGCCGGGAACGTTCTGGTTGACCTTGATAGTCACCTTGTCGTCTTTGTGGGGAATGTTCACGAAGAAGTAGTTGCTGACATTGAGGTAGAGGAATTCCTGGTTGTCGTTATAGTACATACGCACCTCGTACGACGCTCCCTTGTTGCTGCCGTCGTTGATGCGGAAGCACAGCAGGGTGTTGTCGCGCATCTTCCAGAACTGCTGCTGCTGCTCACGACCTTTCATGGACGTAGATGCGAACATGCTCTTCACGCCTTCCACCTGTACTTTGTTGGTAGCCAAGACACCGTTGGTGACGAGTTGCCATTTGAGCTGATTCGACTTGCGAATGCTGCGCAGATTGGAAACGTCGCTGATATTGTTGGCAAAATATAGGTCGAAGCCTTGTGCCTGCAGAGTGAGGACGGTAATAGTCAGTAGTAATAGGGAAAAGATGCGTTTCATATTCGTCATTGTTTAATTTAACTTGTAAAGTTACGATTTTCTATTGAAAGATTGTTTAAAAGGAACTTATTATTAAATCTTTTTAACGGCCTGTAAAAACTCTATAAGCGATCATGAAAACGACAAAACCCGCCGAAATGGCGGGTTCCTGCGGAGAGAACAGGATTCGAACCTGCGAACCGGTTTTGCCGGTTACACGCTTTCCAGGCGTGCCTCTTCAACCACTCGAGCACCTCTCCTTTTAGTTTAGCGGATGCAAAGGTAATACAAATTATTGAAAATAGGAAGGGGAGAATTGAAAAATATGCTGCCTTTAAGTATTTTTTAGTTCTAAAGGCTCGCAAGACGCGTTTTATTTCTTCAGCTTAAAGGAGTTTTCGATGCTGGAGAGTTCTGCCACGAACGACTTGTCGAACTTCAGACGTTGTGCAATAGTAGAACAGCTATGAATGACGGTGGAGTGATCGCGACCGCCAATGAGTTGTCCTATGCGTGCTGCAGGCATCTTGGTGTACTTCTGTGCCAGATACATGGACACCTGACGTACGAGGACGTAGTCGCGTTTGCGGCTCTTGGAGAAGACGTCTTGCTGAGAGACATTGAAATGACAGCAAACCTTCTCAAGGATTTCATCGATGGTAAGCGGCTTGTTGTCGGCCTTGACGGCACGTTTGATGATGCGCTCTGCCAACCGCATATCGACATTGGTGTTATACACCACACTATAAGCGAGCAACGAGTTGACAACACCCTCAAGGTCACGCACGGAGCCATTGACAGTCTCCGCTATGTACTGAATGACATCAGCCGGTATCTTCAAGCCGTCGCGACGGCACTTGGCATTCAGGATGTCGACACACAACTGCACATTGGGTTTCTCGAGTTCGGCAATGAGTCCACACGAGAAACGTGTCAGCATGCGCTCCTGCAGCCACTTCAGGTCGACGGGAGGACGGTCGCTTGCCAAGATTATCTGTTTGCCCAGTCGGAACAGGTGGTCAAAGATATGGAAGAAGGTGGCAACGGTCTTCTCGGCGGTAGCCCACTCTTGTACGTCATCGACGATGAGGACATCGATGGTCTGGTAGAAGTGGATGAAGTCGTTGACGGTGTTCTGTCTGCTGGCATCAGTGAACTGCACCTGGAAGAGGCGTGCCGAGACGTAAAGCACACGCTTCTGGGGATAGAGTTCCTTACAGCGGATGCCGATGGCATTGATGAGGTGCGTCTTGCCACAACCCGATGGTCCGTAGATGAAGAACGGATTGAAGGTCGACTTTCCAGGATGCTCGGCGATAGATAAAGCGACGGTACGCGGCAGTTTATTGGAGTCGCCCTCAATGAAGCTTTGGAACGTCTTGTGCAAATCCAGCTGGGGGTTGAGGTCTCTTGACGTGCTGTCAAGCAGAGATGGCGACTTGTTACCGCGTGTTGTGTTGGCAGGAGCCTCAACACTGACGGCCTCGCTGCCCTGCTCATCGATGGTGAGATTGTGTTCGACATCCACCATGATGCGGTAGGACAACTGGATGCGCTCGCCAAAGCTGCGTTTCAAGGCGCTAGCCATTATGCCAACAAAGTACTGCTCCAAGTACTCATACACGTACCTGCTCGGTACTTGTACGAGTAATGTTCGCGTTGTGTCGTCGTAGTTCTCGAAGACGAGAGTCGCGAACCATGTCTTGTATTGCTGCTCAGTGACGTTGGCCTTAATCATACTAAGGCAGTTGTCCCAAAGCGCCTTTGGATCAGTTACCATGCGGCGTTACTATTTTTTATCTCTTTTATATTAAAAATAAAGTAAAGACGGTTAGGTCTTGCTTGTTTTGAATTTACGAGTGCAAAGTTCGTATTTTTTTTTCAATCTTGCAAATCCCAGAAATTTATCGCTCCCCTTTAAGGAATACGTAACTTGCTGATTTTTCTTTAATTAAGCACCTTTTAAGATTTTTTATCCTCGACGTCTCTTGCAGAAATGTATTGTCTTGAATATCAATAATTTACATAATACTCGCACACCGCTTTGACGGTGTGCAGTATATGTTTTTTTGTTTGTTGTAACTGCGTGATTTTCCGAACAGTTTAGTTCGTTTTTACAAGACTTTTGTACTATAGCGTTTTATTTAGACAAAATAAAAATAGACCTACTTGGCTAACTATTTTTTTCCGCCAAAAACGGAGAAGTGTACGTAGCGTTTAGGATTCTCGCGCAGGTCGATTAGCAGTGAGTCGGCATCAGCAGCCGTTGATGTCAGGTTACGATACAGCTGCTTGTCGCGCATGAGCAAGCCCAGCGTACCGTCGGGGCTGTTCAGCTTGTCAGTCATTTCCTGTACGTTCTTCAGCGTCTGGTCAACCTTTGCAGTCATTGCTGCCACGTCGACAGCAGAGAGGTTAGCCGTCAGAGTCTGCGTATTGTCAAGTACGCCGTTAGTCTTCGTCAAGAGTGTGGGAACCTCGCGGTTGAGCGATGCCGACATGACACGCAGTTCGCGACTTGTGGCTTCGAGGTTGGCAGTCGTCCCCTCCACGTTACGCAGCGTCTGCTGCAAGGCAGGGTCAGCCAGCAGTTTGTTGAGACTAGTCATGATGGAGTCGAGTTTGGGCAGCATCGACTCTACGGCAGGCATCATCGCACCCAGCTTACTCATCATGCCGACCTCAGCCTCACCGGAGATGGTGTCACCCACCGCCAGCATGTGAAGCGGGTCATCAGAGAGCACGAGGTTTATCTTGATGTTACCCAGCAGGTCGCTTGCCAACTCAGCACGGGAACCACGTGGCACACGCATCTGTTTGTTCAGGCCGACGACTGCAATAATCTTCCCTTGAGGGTCGAAGTTGTAGTCAAGCGATTTGACCACCCCTACCCTGTAGCCGTTGGCATAGACTGGCGACGACTCGGAGAGCCCCGTAGCGTCGGAGAATGCCACGTAGAAAGAGTTGTCGTTAGAGAAGATGCTCAGTCCCTTGAGGAACTGCAGTCCAAAAAACAGCACCACGATACCCAGAATGGAAACGAGTGCAATCTTGATTTCCTTCGTAAATTTCATATCTTTGTTCGTTACTTTTTACTTTTAAATTCCTGTATAGCCTGTCGCACATCGACTTTCACACCGTCTTTGAAGGCGATGATAAATGCCTCGGGAAATTTCTCCAAGAGACGACGACGCAGCTGTGCTATCTCGTTGTAGTTGGTTGAAGCGCCAAAGGTGTACTTATAGAGTCCACCCTCCTGGTAGTAGTCGGCTCCGCTCTCGCCTTTCAGCCTTGGCGACTGCTGGGAGAGTTTTGTTGAGCTAGCCAGCACCTGTACTTTGAAGACGGGTTTCTCGCTGGCTGCTGCCGCAACGGGCGATGTCGCAGCGAAAGTTGCTGGAGCAGTAGCTGTCGTTGCGGGAGTTGTCGCAGGCGTGGCAGGTGTTGCTGCGGAAGTTGTTGCAGGAGTTGTCGCAGGTGTTGCAGCGGAATTTGTCGCAGGCGTGGCAGGTACTTCGGCAACAGGCTTAGACGCTTGCTGCGTGCTGTCAGGTGCAGGTGTAACCGTAGTGGCAGCATTCTTTGCAGCCTGTTCCTTTGCCGCCTGCTCCCTTTCAGCTTGCTCACGCGCCTCCTGCTCTGCTTTTTCTCTACGACGTCTCTCACGTTTGCTCTCCTTGGACTTCTCACGCACCTGTTCAGGCACCACAGCAGGAATCTCCACCTCTTGCTTAGTTTCAGCCTTGTAGGGAACGCTGTTGCTAGGGGCATACTTGCGTAGATAGTCCGTGAACGCTTGATAGATGCCCTGACTCATCTGGTTAACACCGCTCTGCGAGTGCAGGAAATGCTCCTCATCGCTAGTAGAGATGAACCCCAGTTCGACGAGACAGCTGGGCATTGACGTCTCGCGCAACACGAGGAATCCCGCCTGTTTTACGCCCTTGTTCTGTCGTCCTGCTTCCACACAGGTACGGCGCTGTATAAACTTCGCCAGTTCGACGCTTTGCGCCATATTTTGATCTTGAATGAACTCGAACATGATATAACTCTCCGAAGAGTTAGGGTCGAAGCCCTGATAGCGCTGCTTATAGTCTTTCTCATAGAGAATCACCTCGTTCTCGCGCTTTGCCACTGCCAGGTTATCGGCAGCGCGATGCATACCCAGCGTGTAAGTCTCCATGCCACGTGAGATGCGTCCCTTTGGCAGGGAGTTGGTATGTATGGAGATAAAGAGGTCCGCCTTATTGCGATTGGCGATGTCAGCACGCGTGTGCAGAGGCACGAAGACATCGGTCTTACGTGTGTAGATGACTTTCACATCAGGACAGTTGCGCTCAACCAAAGCTCCAAAGGCTAGCGCCACGTTCAAGTTGATGGCTTTCTCCTTGGTGATGGCTCCTATGGCGCCGGCATCATGTCCGCCGTGTCCTGCATCGATGACGAGTGTAAACTTCTTCGACTTATTCGCAGAAACCTCGCCTACCGATGCTGCTGCCGCTATGGAAAAGGGTAAAAAGGCTAATAGGCAAAATAGCAAAATCCACTTCGCCCACCTTTCCTTTGATATCGTTTGTCTTCTCATTGTTAGTCTCTATTACCCTATTGATTTCTTATACCTTATTATTTATATTGTTATCTTACAAAATGTAGCTCGACGCCTGCTCCGTCGCACACTGCCCCCATAGGCGGATTGCATTTCACGACGGTAAGGTCGACAGCTGTCACACGCGGGAAAGCATCCATGACGGCTTGTCCTATACGTCCTGCCACATGTTCCAGAAGCGCCGAGGGGATGAGCATCTCGCGCTTGACCACCTCATAAAGTGTGGCATAGTTCAAGGTGACATCGACGACATCGTGTTCAACGGCAGCCGCCACGTCAACGGCGACACGCAGCGACACGCTATAGTCTCCGCCTACCACTTGCTCCTGCGGCAACACGCCGTGATAGGCGTAGAAGTGCAGGTTGTTGAGATGAATATATGACTGTGCTATCCGCATCTGCTACTGCCGCAATTCTTACATATGAGACAACCCTCCTGATACACCAGACTCTCAGCGCCGCAGTTGGGACACTTCTGCCCTTTGGCTTCAGTACCGTCAACGATATATTTCTTCAGCGCACGCTCCACACCCACCTTCCAGGTGTTGATGCTCTCAGACTTCAGCTGGAGTGACGAGACGAGTTTGATGACGTGGTCGATAGGCATCCGGTAGCGCAGCACGCCACTGATGAGTTTGGCATAGTTCCAATACTCTGGATTAAACTTCTCAGACAAGCCCTCGACTGTCGTCTTGTAGCCGCGTTTGTTCTCAAACTGGAAGTCATAACGCTTGGTGCCGTCGTCATTGATCTGTTTGATAATCTTTCCCTTCGTCACTGTCTTTGGCAGTACGATGCCTTCCTCGTCGTCTTGCAGACCGGTAAAGATTTCATAAGGATAACCGTCGAGCAATCCCACAAACGCCACCCACTTATCTTTGTTATTCTGGAAACGCACCACGTCGCACTCCAGCTCCTTAGGACGTACCTCCGTCACCTCAGGATGAACATAGGGACAGGCTTCTTTCTCCTCCAGGTTGTTGTCTTTGGTAGTGTCGGCGTCCTTTGTGGCGGCATCGCCCTGCGTTTTCTTGTCTTTCTTTGTAACGCTGACCATCACCCCTGAGCGGGAGCCGTCGCGATAGATGGTACAACCCTTGCAGCCAGACTTCCATGCCTCGACATACAGGCGGTTCACCAAAGCCTCGTCAACGTCGTTGGGCAGGTTTACGGTGACGCTGATAGAGTGGTCTACCCACTTCTGGATAGCACCCTGCATACGAACCTTCATAAGCCAGTCGACATCATTAGCTGTCGCCTTGTAGTAGGGCGACTTTGCCACCAGGTCGTTCACCTCGTCAGGGGTGTAACGTTTGGTGGTGTCCAGTCCGTTGACCTTCATCCACTCCAGGAACTTGGGGTGATAGACGAGGTATTCCTCGAACGAGTCACCAACCTCGTCGACATAGTCTACGTGGACGGCGGCATCGTTAGGATTGACCTTGCGGCGACGAGTATATACGGGCAGGAAGACGGGTTCAATGCCGCTGGTAGTCTGAGTCATCAGACTGGTGGTTCCCGTTGGTGCTATTGTCAGACATGCCAAGTTTCGACGACCGTACTTCACCATATCAGCATACAGTTGTGCATCAGCCTGCTTCAAGCGCAGCACAAAGGGGTTCTGTTCCTCGCGCTGTGCGTCATAGATAGCGAAGGCACCACGCTCCTTAGCCATCACCACACTGGAGCGATAAGCGTTCAGCGCCAGCGTCTTGTGTACCTCGACGCTGAAGTCGGTAGCCTCCTGCGTACCGTAACGCAAGCCCATAGCAGCTATCATGTCGCCCTCGGCTGTGATACCCACGCCAGTGCGACGTCCCTTAGAGCTCTTGGCTTTTATCTTCTCCCACAGATGGTACTCGGCCCCTTTCACCTCTTCCGACTGCGGGTCGCTCTGCACTTTCTGCATGATAAGGTCAATCTTCTCCAGCTCCAGGTCTACGATATCATCCATCAGGCGCTGTGCCTTCTGAACGTGATCGCAGAACAGCTTGTAGTCGAAGTATGCGTCCTTGGTGAAGGGCTTCTTCACGTAGCTGTAGAGGTTGATGCACAGCAGGCGGCAAGAGTCGTAAGGACAAAGGGGTATCTCACCACACGGATTGGTAGAGACGGTACGGAACCCCAGGTCGGCATAGCAATCGGGGATGCTCTCTTTCAGAATGGTGTCCCAGAACAGCACGCCAGGCTCGGCACTCTTCCAGGCATTATGCACAATCTTTTCCCACAATTTCTTGGCGTTGATTTCCTTCTTCACCAGCAGGCCGCCCTCTCCAGGCTGTCCGTCGAGGGGCCACTGCTGTGTATAGGGTTTATTCTCTATAGCAGCCTGCATAAAAGCATCGTCAATCTTCACTGAGACATTGGCTCCCGTCACCTTGCCTTCAGTCATCTTGGCATCGATAAAGGCTTCTGCGTCAGGATGCTTGATGCTGACTGACAGCATCAAGGCGCCACGACGTCCGTCTTGTGCCACCTCGCGTGTACTGTTGCTATAACGCTCCATAAAGGGTACGAGTCCTGTAGAAGTCAGCGCCGAATTGTTCACCGGCGACCCTTTGGGACGGATGTGGCTTAAGTCGTGCCCAACGCCACCACGCCGTTTCATGAGCTGCACCTGCTCTTCGTCAATACGCAAGATGGCGCCGTACGAGTCGGCATTGCCGTCAAGTCCTATCACGAAGCAGTTTGACAGGGATGCTATCTGGAAATTGTTGCCGATGCCCGTCATCGGACTGCCGGCAGGAACGATGTAGCGGAAGTGATCCAGCAAGTCGAAGACCTGCTGAGCGCTAAGCGGATTGGGGTATTTCTGTTCTATGCGTGCTATCTCGTTGGCTATGCGCCAATGCATCTGCTCGGGTGACTTCTCATAGATGTTGCCATAAGAGTCCTTCATAGCATACTTGTTTACCCACACGCGAGCTGCCAGTTCATCGCCATTAAAATAAGCTAACGAGGCCTCCATAGCCTCTTCATATGTATATGTCTGCATCGTCTAATGATAATTTGGGCACAAAAGTAATAAAAAGTTTTCTGTTACGGATAACTTTCTCTATTAAAAATACAAAAAAGTTATCCCTTATAGAAAAGTTTCGTCACGAATATTGAAAATTATATGTACCTTTGCAGCATGAAAAATCTGATGACAAGGCGAAGCATTCGCCAATATAGCGACAAGGAAGTGACGGAAGCGTTGCTGAACCAGTTGATGACAGCAGCAGCACGTACGCAGACAATGGGTAATCTGCAGTTGTACAGTGTGGTAGTGACACGTAGTCCTGAAATGAAACAGAAGCTGGCACCCGCCCACTTCAACCAGCCTATGGTGACCAACGCCCCTGTTGTGCTTACCATCTGTGCCGATTTCCGTCGCACCACGCGCTGGTGTGAGGAGCGTAAAGCCCAACCTGGCTACGACAACTTCCTCTCTTACCAGAATGCTGCTATCGATGCGCTGCTCTACACCCAGACGCTGTGCTGTCTGATGGACGAGGAAGGGCTGGGTTACTGCTATCTGGGCACGACGGTGTATATGCCCGACATGATTATCGACACGCTGCAGCTGCCCCGTCTGGTGATGCCCGTAGCCACCCTGACAGTAGGATGGCCTGCCGAGGAGCCTCCCCTCTCCGACCGTCTGCCGCTAGAGAGTTTCGTCCATCAGGAGACTTATCAGGACTATACGCGTCAGGCCATCGACAAGTATTACACCCCCAAGGAGCTATTGCCCGAGAACCAGCAGTTCTGCGAAATCAACCACAAGGAGACGCTGGCACAGATTTTCACAGACATCCGCTATACCCGTAAGGACAACGAGGCGATGTCGGCAGGACTGCTGAAGGCACTCAAGCGGCAAGGGTTCCTGGATTAGCAAGCAGTAAATACCCCCCAACAAACCGAAAAAAAATATAAACCGTAACATAAAGTGACATGAAGATAGGAATTATCGTAGCTATGGACAAGGAGCTGACGCAGTTGCAGCACCTGTTTACCGACGGCAACGTCTGCGTAGAGAAATGTGGCATCGGCAAGGTGAATGCAGCCCTCGGCGCTCAGCGAATGATTAACACGTTTCACCCCGACATCATCATCAGCAGCGGCTGTGCTGGTGGCAATGGTGATGACCTTCGCATACAGGACGTCGTCGTCAGCAGCGAGCTAACATACCACGATGTCTATTGTGGCTTGGCTATTGACGACAAGACCATCTACGGACAGGTACAGGGACTGCCTGCACGCTACAAGCCTGCCCCAGAACTGCTGGAGAAGGCGTTGGCACTCTCTACCCCTGAGGTACGCATCGTCCCAGGACTCATCGTCACTGGCGACTGGTTCGTTGACACTAAGGACAAGATGGCTAGCATCATCGAGAAGTTTCCCGATGCCAAAGCCGTCGATATGGAGTCGTGTGCCATTGCCCAGACATGCTACATCAACAACGTACCTTTCATCTCGTTCCGTGTCGTCAGCGACATGCCGCTTCATGATACTGACGCTTCTCAGTACCACAACTTCTGGGATACCGTCGCTGCACACTCCTTCCACGTCACCAAGACATTTGTAGAAAGCTTGCTATAAGTTATGGAAGTCATCAAAAGTTTCACCATCGACCACACCCATCTGAAGCCTGGCATCTACGTCTCACGCGAAGACAAGGGTTTCACCACCTTCGACCTGCGCATCACGGAGCCTAACAAGGAGCCTGCTGTAGCGCCTTCCGCCATGCATAGTCTCGAACACCTGATGGCAACGTGGTTTCGCAACTCAGCCGCCAAGGACGACGTGGTTTATGTCGGACCCATGGGTTGTCTGACGGGGATGTATATCATCATGACAGGTGCTTACACCGTTGAGGACATGCGCCAGCTTACCATCGCGTGTCTGCAATGGATTCTCACGCAGACAGCGGTACCTGCCACCCAGCCTGAGTCGTGCGGCAACTACCTGCTACACGACCTGCCCATGTGCCAATGGGAGTGCCGTCGCTATCTGGAGCGTTTGCAGAACGATTTCCACAGCACCTACACGAAGCTGACGATTACCCTTGACGACGGCATGACGTTCGCCGACGCATAACGTTACCGCTAATATACGTCAATCCCCTGTTCGTCAGGAACAGGGGATTGACGTTTTCCATGCGTTTTGCCCATTACTCCGACAGCATCGTCACCTCGATGCGTCGCTTGGCATCCAGCAGTCGTTGTGCCATCTGTTGAACTTGCTGTGGTGTCATCTGTCGTACCATCTCACAATAGTTCTTGTCGAAGTCAGCGTCATCGTCCAGTTCATGCCAGATGATGTAGTTCCAGTAGTCGTTGGTGATGACGATCTGCTGATACTGCTTGACAAGGTACTCCTTGATTTTCTGCATCGACGACTCAGAAGGACCGTTCTTGGCTATCAACGCAAGCTGTTCATAGACAATGGGGTTCAGTTCCTCGTAGCGTGAGGGGTCAGCATTATACGAGATGCGTACCGTCGTGTTAGGCTGGTCGTCCTTATCCAGTTCGAAGCTGACGCCGACGCCATAGGTGCCGCCTTTCTCCTCGCGAACGCTATCGGTATACGCTATCTTCAGCACACGCGTCAGGAAGTCCAGTTCCAAGTCGCTCTGTGGTGTGAAGGGCACGTCGGCAGTATAGTAGATGCTGACATTCGCCAGCGGCGTTGCCATCTTCTTCTTGAAGGTACGTGCAAAGTCACCTTTTACGATGCGTGGCACGTTGCTCCAGTTGGTCTGTTCGCCCTTGTGCGTTGAGGGCAGCGTAGCCAGATAGGTACACATGGCATCCTTCAGCTGCTGTTCGTCATAGTTTCCGATGACAACAGCCTTGAAGCCCGAGGCATCGCTGAAGCGCTCCTTGTATATCTGGAAGATACGTTCGTAGTTTGCCTTGGCGAGTGTTGCTTGTGTGACAGGTTCCAGACGCGGATGGTGACCATAGAGAATGGCACGTATGCTGTCGTTGTAGTCAACCTGTGGCGAAGCGTTACGGTTGGTGAGGAAGGCATGTGTGCGGTTGATGAGACTCTGGAAGGCCACCGTGTCACGACGTGGCTGTGTGAAGTAGAGGTGTACCAACTGGAACAGCGTCTCCATGTCCTTCACGCTGACGCCACCGCTGATGCTCTGCCCACGCGAGCCTACCGACGGTTGTACGCGTACCGATTTTCCTGTCAGCATCTTGCGCAGGGTTATCGCATCGAATTCAGCCACACCGGCATCGGCAATGGCACTGCTGATGAGGTTGAAGTTAGGAATGTCGGCATCGGTATAGAGTGACGTGCCGCCTTCGCCACGCAGGGTAAGCGACACAGCATCCTTGGCATAGTCGGTCTTCTTGGCGTACACCTTCAGACCGTTCGACAGGGTATATTCCGTGAAGCCGTGACGATAGGGCTGCTCGCTGACGATGGAACCCTTCTTGTTAGCAAGGGGTGAGAGGTAAGCGGTAAGGTCTTTCACAACCCCCTTCTCCACGTAGGGAGCATACTGCAACTGCTGTGTAGCCTCGATGACGTTGGTCAGCTGTTGTTCGGTGGGTAGCAGCAGTCCCTCCTTGTCAGGAGCATAAACCACCAACACCTGGTTCTTGTCGGTGATGAGTTCCTTGACGGCTTTGTTGACCTCCTGCAGTGTTACCTCGCGGTCGAACTTGCGTGTCAGTTCCACCTGGTCCTCGATAGCCATCAGCGGTTCGTTATCCAGGAAGTTGCGCATGCAGGCCCCCACAAATCTGGAGTTACGTCGGTCGTCCCGCTCACGCAGCTTTCGTTCGTCGTGGTTCAGTTTCAAGGCTTTGGCACGCTGCAGCTCTGCCTCAGTGAAACCATGCTGACGAGCCTGTTCGGCAACGCCGACAGCGGCAATGATGCCACCCAGTATGTTTTTCTCCTTGGCACTGATTGACATCGAGAAGGCATCCTTCGTCTTGCTGATGAAGAAGCTGCTCGAACGGGCAGTAGCGCTCTGGAACGGCGGATTAGCCTGCTGTCGCAGCTCTGCCAGACGGTCGTTGAGCATGGTGCGGATGAGGAAGTCTTTATAGTCGCCACGCACATACTTCTCGTCGTTCTTCTCGCTGTCGGGTGTAGCCTCGCGCTTCTGGTAGAGGTGCACCAACACGATGGGTTGTTCCTTGTCACGTTCAATGTCGACAATCATCGTGTCGTTGTCGTTGACAGGATAGTACTCACGCCGAGCAGCATTCTTAGGCATGGGGATGGCAGAGAACACTTTCTTGATTTTCTTCTCCATCTTGTCCACATCGATGTCACCCACCACGATGACAGCCTGCAGGTCAGGACGATACCACTTCTTGTAATAGTCGCGCAAGTCGTTATAGGGGAAGTTGTCGACGATGTCCATCGAACCAATCGGCATGCAGTCCTCGTACTTCGTACCTTTATATATCTTGGGAGCTGCCAGTTCCATCAGTCGGCTGACGGCTTTGCCGGCACGACGCGTACGCCACTCCTCATGAATGACGCCACGCTCCTTGTCTATCTCTTTGTCCTCCAGCAGTAGGTAGTGGCTCCAGTCATGCAGTATGAGCAGACACGAGTCCACGATGCCTTCTCGCTTCAGGGGTACTGCCGAGATGTTATACACCGTCTCGTCGATGCTGGTATATGCGTTAAGGTTGGCGCCAAACTTCACGCCGATGGTTTCACACCAGGGTACGATGCCCAGTTGCTTGCCCTTTCCAGGGAAGTGTTTCGTACCGTTAAACGCCATGTGCTCCAAGAAGTGAGCCAAGCCGCGCTGACGGGGTTCCTCCAGGATGCTACCCACCTGCTGTGCAATATAGAAGTCAGCTATTCCTGCCTCCTTGGCATTATGGCGGATGTAATACGTCATGCCGTTTTTCAACTTACCCTTCCTGATGGCAGGGTCTTGTTTCAGTGGCTGAGCCGCCAGCGTCAGCGAAGCCGTCAGCAGCAGCACACTTGTCAGAAGTTTTCTCATCATCATGTTGTTTTATCTGTTATAATCTTGTATATAGGGGTCGCATTTCTGTCGTCCTCACCTTCAGAACGTGCAACCAACGGCCAGTATGCCGCTGGTACGGTCCCGTCCGCAATAGTCATTATACTGGGTGTTGGCTTTCCTGTGTTCCACAGCTCCACGCACGTGTGTCAGCAGGCGTGTACCAGGAAATCGGAAGGCATATTTAGCCTGCACGCCAAGGGTATATTGGGGTGCCGTCATGAGGTGGTATTCCTGATAGAGGAAGGCATCCATCGAGTCGGGTGCTTTCTGCTTGTCGCTGGGCAGTGCCATCGTAGCGTCTTCGTAAGGTTCGCCGCTACCCTTTGCAAAGGCAACAGTAGCAGCGACAGAGAGCACACCACTGCGCAGCACGATGTTTCGTTCACCCTGCAGACGACACTCCGTCTGTCGCAAGTTCTGACGTCGCAGATAGGGGTAGAAGTAAGCCGTCTGCTTACGCTGATGACTTACCAGCGCAGCTGTGACGGTCCATTTCGGCAACTCATGCCGAATGCCGAAATGTCCTGTATAGGTGATGTCCCAGTCTATCCAGAGACGGTTGACCGTCTTGACGGGGTCATAGTATTCGTAATAGGTGACGTCGTTCTGGTCGCGCAGTTCACGGTAGCTCTGCATGTTGTTCTCCAGATTCTCCACGTCCAGGGTGAATGCCAGCTGGTGGCGTGCCGACGTCGTGTTCAGCGTCAGCTGTCCCTGATACTGATAGCTGTCGGAGGCGTGGTTGGTATAGGTAATGGTGTAAGGTGACTTTCTGCCGTAATACCCTTTGCGGTGACAGTAGGAGAAAGCATTGTAGAACGTCAGCTGTGGCATGAGGTCGGCAGACAACTGCACCCCCACCCCGTTGATGTCGTCAACGAGAGGCATCTCGCGTGTCTTGTCCGTCAGTCCTGAATTTCCCAGCTGCTCCACCTTTCCGATGAACGGTCCGTAGCTGATCATCGATTTATACACCTTGTCGTCACGTCCATAGAGGCTGAAGGTGACACTCTCCGTCTGTCGGTGATAGAAGTAGTCGGCACCGATTGTCAGCCAACTGACAGGCATCCAACTGGCACCTGCCGAGAAGACGAGGTCCATGAGTTTGTTCTTGTGGCGCAGGTCCTTGTATTTGGCATAGTTAGCAGCAGTATAGTCTAGTCTGAGTCCGACGCTGACGCCATGTCCCAAGTCGATGCCCACCGCACCTTTCAGCTGATAGGTGTCACGATGCTTGGTGCCGGCATTTGTCAGCGAGTCCTCCACGATGTCGAAGGGGTTCCTTACAGGCATGATGAAGGCCGACCCTGTCATGTCGCGTCCTGAGAAGTTGTCGTAGTTCACCTGTCCATAGACCACCGTACGGCGGTTGATGCGGTAGAAGGCTTCTACGCCAGCTCCTGCCTGCAGCACCTTAGGCGACTGGTAGTAGTCTGCCAGTTCGCCTCTTGCGAAGGCGACATACGCCTCAGCCTCAGCGATGTTTTGTGTATGGTAATGCGTCAGTCCGGCAGCATTCCGACTCGTGAGCCACGGGTCGGAATGTTTGACGAACCGAAAGTCACGAAGCAACGTAGAGTCAGGCTGGTCCGTCTGAGCCGCGAGGTTCAGGCAGAGACAACAGAAGAGGATGGTTAAACCTTGTTTCATATCGTTCCCGTTCTACATTTTACTTCGTGTCAGACATCGTGTTTACTTTAGTGAGAAGCGCTGGCGCTCGTGGAAGTCAGCGGTCGAGTTGTTGGTGTCCTGATAGACGATGTGGGCACCGTTCTTCGTGCTCGCCTCAGCGTCAATGCCGCTGGGGTCGGTGCTGTCGTCAACACCCAGTGCGTAGTTATACACCAGTTTGCCGGCATTCTCCGTCAGGGCTTCTGTAGCCGTCTTGTCTACGTTACGGTAGAGCGAGTGTCCCTGATAGTTTGTCAGCCACACGTAGCCACCGTCGACGTCGCTGGTCAGACGCTTCACGCAGGTATCCTTATAGCCGCTGGCGAAGACCTCGACGCCGTCGATTATCCACTCGTTGGGCACCTTGACGCAAGTATACACCTGAGAGCCCACGTTGCCGCCGTCATACCACTGGTTAGCGGTGTTGGTGGCATACTCCAGCGGAGTGTTGTCCTTCACCTGGAAGATGACCAGCGCTGGTGACGACACACTCATGGTCCAGCCGTTTCCCATTCCCAGCTCAACGGCTTTCAGGTAGTGAGAGGTCGGAATGAGTTCCGAGGGTGTGGGATAATAGTTGGAGTTGTTATAGCCGCTCTCTGGGTCGTACATGGCATAGTAGTCTGCATTGGCATAGTTTACCGAGTTGGGCACCGTCTGCGTGTTGTCGATGGCACCACAGATGTTTACCACCACCTGCGAGTAAGGCTCTATCTCCAGTGCGCTGGGGAAGTACCAGATGCCGTGCCAGACGGGAATGAAGCCCTCAGCCTCGTAGGTCAGTTTACCATCGGTTCCGTAGTTCTTGTTGTTAGCCTGTGCATTAGAGGGCGAGCATATGCCGAAGCACAGGTTGTTGATGACGGCCTTCTGCGGACAGTTGTTATACAGGATGACACCCTTGTCGAACTGGAAGGACTTGCCGTCCTCCTTGGTGCAGCCGCCGTTGTACAGTTCCTTGATGACGATCTGGTCTACGTTTTGGTCTTCCTTGACTTCCTTGACATACTGTATGTCCTTGATTTCCGAGGTGTACAACTCCTGTGTGGCACCGTTGGCTTTGGTGATGACCATCTTCCAGGTCTGTGCGTTGGCGCTGGTAGCTACGGCGAGCATCACCAGCAGTGAAAGTATATTTTTCTTCATGACTGTTGCTTGTTAAAATTAAGATTGTTGTTTACTTGTTGATTTTATAACTCTTGCTTGGCGTACGCAGGATATAGACGCCACGCTGCAGTCCTGCCAGCGACACGCTGGCGCGTCCCTCGGCATCGGCAGTGGTAGTGGCTACGGCCTTGCCGTCCAGGGTATAGACGACGACCTTGCCACCTGCCTTCATTCCCTCGAACGAAGCGGTGCCGAAGGCAAACGACGACTGTTCGCCCTGGGTGCCCTGTGCAATGGTTTCAATACCTGTCGACACCCGTTCGCTGTTGAACGTGCAGGAGGCGACGGCATCCATGCTGGTCTCGACAGCCTGCTCTCCGCATGTCACGACGACGTTGCCACCCTTGTAGGTGAGCACAGGTCCGTCGCTGAGTGCAAACTTGCTGATGGTACCGTCGGTCTCGGTCAGCACAAGATACTGCACCTCCGTCATCCCTTGAGCCTGCATCGCTGCTGGCAGCAGGAGCATGATGCCCAGGACCATCTGTGTGATTAAACTTCTTTTCTTCATAAACTCAATTACTTTTTTATGTGATTAAAAAATATTATGTGGTTAAAAACGAACTAGTGTACTACTCTCTTGCGCGACATCTTCAGCTCCAGCCTTAGCTGGTTCTGCTGCGTGTTGCTGACGAGCTGCCGACTCAGCACCCCGTTGAAGTTGTACTGCCACCAGGTGTCAGTCGACTGGTCCAGATAGCTGTTGCTGCTGCTCGCCTCGTAGATGCCTGCCGGCACACGGAAGCGGGCTCGTCCTGTGGCGTCGGTCTGGGCGACATAGACGGAGGCGGCAGCGTCCTTGAACTCCACGCGAGCCCCCTCATAGGGTTCGATGCTGCCCTCAGGGTAAACCAGCTGTACGGTGACGTCGCACAGTGCGATGTCTTCGTCATAGCTGCATGCTGTCAGCGTGCTGAGCAGGATGATGATGTATAGCAGTCTCTTCATATTTTCGCGTCTGATGTGTATGTGGTTATATCTTCAGTTTCAACGACAGTCCGTAGTAGAAGCTGGGCACGTAGCCGCTTCCGAAGAGTGACGTCTCGCGGTCGGTCTGCGACGAGTGCACCTTGCGCATGGTGTTGAAGAAGTTGTTGGCATAGAACGACACCGTCACGTGGTCGCCTATCTCCTTCGTCACGCTGAGGTTGGCAGAATAGTAGGCCGACAGCCGGTCAGGATTCATGACGTAGGCGTAGTTGGTCTTCACCACCATCTTCGACAGTTCGTTATACAGCGTGGGGTCGTTGTCTTTTGCCCACAGGAACTTCTCGGCGAAGGGGATGCGCTCGTCAGGATTCTCCCACGACGAATAGTAGACGGGATATACCGCTACGTTCTGGTTCTCGCCGCTGCCGTCGTAGGGTGTCCCTGTATAGTCGCCCTTGTCGGCCAGCACGTAGCCCCGTGTGCCGTCGCTCAGCTCTGACAGTCGGCGGCTGTAGCTGTAGAAGGTGGCCTCCAGTCGCAGTGTCACGATGAGTCGTATCTTGGGGATGTGGGTCGTCAGCGTCGTATTCAGGTTGAGTTTCTTCGTCAGCGAGCCGTTGCCCACTGATGCGCCGCCAATGTAGTAGCCCACGTACTTATACGGCTGTCCGTCAGCCATCGTCATGTTGCCGAAGGGTACGTCGGCAACGAGTTTCTCGTCTACACCTTTATAATAATAGTAGTTGCCGTCCAGCCTTATGGCAGTGCGCAGGGCACGTATCTGCTGGAAGTCTATCATCCACTCCAGTCCGTAGCGGTCCACTGCCGAGCCGTTGTCGTAGAGCGTGTTGGTCTGGAACGTGCGGCGCTCGTTGTATGCCAGCGTCACGGCGTCCTGCACCCCTGTCTTGTCGCTCACGCTGACCACACCCGTTTTGGGGTCTATGTGATACTCCCTGTTGGCTGACGCTATTCCCACGTTGTCGAGCGACTTGGGGGGCGTGTATTTATAGGCGAAGGGCTTATAGACGGTGGTGCTCATGTAGGGGCGATGGGTACGGTGGTGGAAGGCCGAGAGGGCGATGCGTGTTCCCTTTATCTTCATCTCGATGCCGATGTCGGTCTGGTTGGTGTACTGCCAGCGCAGCGCCTGGTTGTAGAGGGGTGTCGACACGTAGGTGTAGTAGGCGTAGAACGACGTGTTGTCGGCAGTACTCGGCGAACTGAATGCCAGGTCGTCGTAGTAGCGTGGCGAGGGGTATAGCAGCTGGAAGGAGGGCAGCTTCACCGACTTGCCCCAGCCTGCATGCAGCGTGAGTTCGCTCACCCAGCGCCTGCGCTTGTTGCGCCAGAAGATGTAGCGGCTGTTGACACGCGGCGAGAGACTCGACACGGTGCCGTAGTCCGAACCGCTTATCATGGTGATGTCGTCACGCAGTCCTGCCGTCAGCTCGAAGGTCGACAGCCGGCTGGTGGGGATGCTCACCTTCTCTTCGGCATAGAGTGCCATGTTGTGCAGCGTGGGCAGTGCGTCGTAGCGGTATTCACGCCACGTCGGCGCGTAGCGCATGTCCTCATAATAGGTGCCGCGCCCCTCGTTTCGGCTGCCTGTGTAGTTGACGCCCACCTTCAGGTTGCTCATCACGCTGCCGAAGCGACGTGCCCACTCGCCCTTCAGCGACACGTCCCAGCTCAGGGGCTTCGAGTCGTTGTATCGGCGCACATACCAGTCCTTGCTGCCGAAGTGCTGCTCGTTCCAGGCTCCCGTCGGACTCAGAATGATGTCGGCACTGGGGTCGTCGTCATACTGGCGGGCTATGTGGTAGCCCTCCGTCAGCGCGTGGATGTAGGGCTGTGTCGAGGCGTTGGTGGTGTGTGTGTACGACTCCGACTTCTGGTCGCCATACGACAGGGCGGCTTTCAGCTGCACGTTGGTAATCCACTTCTTGTTCAGCAGCCAGTTGGCTTCCAGCCGTGTGCGCACCACGTTGTCGCGCGCCTTGCTGTAGTCGTCCATCTCCTCGTCAGGGTCAGCCTCCGAGTTGTAGCCGCCTACGTTGCCTGTCACGCCGACGTTCAGCGTCAGCGGTGTGGTCTCGGCGAAGAAGGTGTTCTGATAGTTCAGCGACAGCACGTTGCGCTGATAGGCGGTGTGTGGCGATGCCGCGTCGCTGAAGGAGCGGGCGTGTTCGAACGAGGCGTTCAGCATGCCGCGCCGCCGGCTCAGGCTGAAGCCTTTGCTGACGGCTATCTGGTGGGTATGCTGGTTGATGCGTCCCTCGACGAAGAATGGCGACTTACCCTTGCGGGTGTTCACCTTGACGACGCCGTTCGACAGGTCGCCATACTCAACAGAGGGGATGCCTGTGATGATTTCCACGCTTTCGATGTTTGCCGTACTGATGGTACGTGTCGAGGCGCCTGCCGTCTCACCCGCTGTGGCGTTGTTGTTCAGTCGCACGCCGTCCACCTCCACCGCTGTACCGAAGGAGGCGTTACCCATCTCCGAGGTGCCGCTGCGCAGTGCCATGCGGTTGTCGTTCATCAGCGTCGGGTTCACCGTCTTGCCGCCAGGCAGCAGTGCGTCAATGTCGCTCAGGTTGATGATCTGCTGGTTCTCCAGTGCCGTACGGTCTATGGTGTAGCTTGTCGTTGCCTCGTCGTGCTTGCGACGTGCCGTGACTGTCACCTCGTCCAGCTTCAGGTTCTCTGGCTTGATGGTGAGGCGCATCTTCGTGATGTCCTTCGCCACGTTTATCGGCATCTGGCGCGTCACGTATCCCAGACACTGCACCGTCACCGTCACCTTTCCCACCGGCACCTGCTTGAAGTGGAAGGCTCCCTTGGCGTCGGTAACAGCCCAGATGCCCTGCTCCTTCAGGGCGACATAGGCAAACTCCACAGGCTTGCGACTGTCGTCGTCCAACACGTGTCCAGAGATGCTTACCCGCTGCTGGGCCCTAGCCCCACAGGCAACCATCATCGTCATCAGGAGTGTCAGTATCAGTCTCGTGCACATACGTATTATTTTGAGGTGCAAAGGTAAGCAGTTCTCAACAAACGTGCAATCCCTAAAAATAGGTATTTTTCCAACTGAGAGTTGAAAGAAATAAGAAATAAAAAATAAAAAATAAAAATTTTAGCATCAGCCATCAGACTTCAAATCGTAAATCTCACACGTCAAATCATAAATTTCGAACGTTCAAATCATAAATTTTTCATTCTCTCATTTTAATCTTTCATCTTTAATCTTTAATTTTTCATCTTTAATCTTTAATCTCCGTTAACTACCCCCCCCCGAATGTTAAACAAAGTGAAATTATTGATTTTTTT
>Ga0310697_10000582_pt1 | contig 47673 bp, 46 predicted proteins | sample 172DNAGHGlowgp2_FD_203883 | JGI IMG/M metagenome (GOLD analysis project Ga0310697, IMG submission 203883) | Sheep rumen microbial communities from Palmerston North, Manawatu-Wanganui, New Zealand - 1728 DNA GHGlow gp2 (v2) (version 2) | ecosystem: Host-associated > Mammals > Digestive system >...
ACTGCACCATCCTCCCTGACAGCTCCGTAATCCGCCACCTTCTTCGTCCGCGGATTCACCTCAGTATCAATAAATGCAATCATATCTTCATTTTTGTTTTAATTCTTTTGCTTACTTCTATTAGTATTCTTGGGTATCTTCCTCCAAAGACTATGGTGCTATTATTTCCCAGTGCCCACCTTTGTCTGGCCCAATGCGACGGATGACACCTTGTTCTTTCAATTTGGTCATGATACGCTGTACCTGTCTTTCAGAAAGAGAACACATCGCAGCCAGTTCTTTTGTGGATATGTTTGAATTCTTAGATATGCTTGCAAGAATGTTTTCTACGACATTTTTTTGTTTTCTACGACATTATCTACGACATCAGAAGGCTTTTCTACGTCATTCAGATCTTTTCCCACGACATTTTCTACGATATCACCGCCAACATTACCGCCATTTTTGCCGCCATTTTTACCGCCATTCTCGTTGGCATAACTCTGTGAAACTTTCACATCAACCTTGAATGCCGTGATAAGATTAACGTTGAACTCTGCGGGTTGGTTGCCATTCTCCTTCAAGTCAGTCTGGACTTGTCCTACTCCTCGGTTGAACATATTGACATAGCCCAGTGTCTTCATGGCACTGGCTACAAGAGGATTGCGATAATCATTCACGCTGGGGAAATTCTCTGGACGAGCATTGCCATACAAGCCGCCCGCATTCAGTATTTCCAGATGGCTGGCAAACTCGTAAAAGCGAAGTGGCGTATTACTCTGCATATCGCGGTGCATACAGGCGTTGAGAAGCAGCTCACGGATAGCCTGGTAGGGGTAGTTACTGACCATCTCCTCGCGAAGGATAGAAACGAAAACGGGTTTCTTTTTGATAACAGACAAGCCCTTCTTGCGCGAATTGGGCAGGTCATTAGCAAAGGCACAGATAGCCTCCTGGAACTTATCCATGTCACCTGTTGAAGTGGTTCGCTCCACGCGATAGGTTTCCGTACTATGCAGCAGTTCTTGTATTTCGTCTCTTGTTATCATTCGACTTATTTCTCTATTCTCAACAGTTCGTTTATATCGACTTCGAGGAGTTCTGCGATTTTGACGAATGTCTCCATAGGTGGCTGACAAGCATTGGTGCACCATTTACTTACAGTGGTAGGCGCACAGCCTAACTGTTCGGATAACCATTTGTTGGTTCTCTTCTTATCTACGAGTACGACTTTTATCCGATTTTCCATTTTTATTCTGTTGAAGTTATTATTCTGAGATCTGATTGCACATCGTCAATCTCCAAATATCCATCTGTATGGATGGACTTGTCGAGGACATCTGTCTTGAATGCCACTCCAGTTCCTTTGCAGAGCATTGTACCAATGTGGAGTACAAGTTTGTAGAGTTGGTATGCTTTATAGCGCAGACATTGTTCACAACCGTGCACGTCATTCCCCTTCTCATTCTTCGAGTATGTAATAAAGTGGTAATTTGCAGGGAGGGCTTTCTGAAGTTGGTTACTCCAGAAAAGTATATCCTCAGCATCCTCCAAATGTACAACAGCCTTGATGCTTCTGTCGCGCAAAGGAATATTACGATAGTAACGTGCTTGTTCTTCGATTCTGTTCATATCCCATTACTTAACTGGAGTCGTAACATCCTCGATACCAACGATGATGTTCACATCCTCATTGGCTTCGAAGTGAACATTATACTTGCCCCAAAGACAAGTTGAGATTTCTTTAATTTTGGAGTATGACATAAAGCCTATTCTTTAATCAGTTCGTTACTTCTGGATGAGTTACACACCTTATTATAATAATACGCATGCAAAATTAATCTTTTTTTGCCAAAACAAAGAATAAATATCTATATTTTCTGCAATATACCCCGTTTTAATAGCATTTTCTTCACTTTTATTCTCTTTACCTACTGACGGCACTGTGTGCTGTTTTCCTGGCAGTTGTAGCGAACTGGCAGGGACAGGATGCTGTGTCTGAACAAGAGCATGCACAGCGTTCTGAGTCATCAGTGATGGCGCCTCAGCGACAGCAGCCTCATGAGGCCACACTGACAGATGCCACACAGTTGTATCGCATATAATAATATCACCGTTAAGAAATCACTGTTTTCAACCAAGGCCATCTATACGCCTACAGGCAGTCCCGTCAAAGCGATGGTGCTGGAGTATTCGCCTTCGGAGGGAGAACGCCTGGAGCGGCTGCTGGAGATGCCGACAGACAAGATGGCAGCCGATTCTTCCCTTGGGCTATCCCCCGAAGTAACGCCGGTATAAATGGGGGGCGCGTGGTTTTCCATGAGAAATTGCAAGCCTTGCGATTGTTTTGCCGTTTGGATAATAATATGTATCTTTGCAGCAAAAAAAAGGCAGAATGGGAGAAGTAGTATTAGATTTTGGTCCGGTAGAGGACAAGATGCAGGGCATCATCAAGGTGATCGGCGTGGGTGGCGGCGGTTGCAATGCCGTGAAGAACATGAACGACGAGAAGATACCCGGCGTGACGTTTGCCGTCTGCAATACTGATAGCAAGTCGTTGGCTCCATCGCCAGTTCCGACCAAGATATTGCTTGGCGAAGGATTAGGCGCCGGTGGAAAGCCTGAGGTCGGCCGTTCCGAGGCCGAGAAGAACATTGCCGACATCGAGCATCTGCTCAGCGATGGCACAAAGATGGTTTTCATCACCGCCAGCATGGGTGGCGGCACCGGCACGGGCTCTGCCCCCGTTGTGGCCAGCGTTGCCAGGAGGATGGGCATGCTGACTATCGGCATCGTGACAATACCGTTCTATTTCGAGAAGAAACAGAAGATTATCCGTGCGCTGAAGGGGGTCGACGAGATGCGCAAGAATGTCGATGCCCTGTTGATTATCAACAACGAACGCCTGTGCGATGTCTATGCCGACACACCGATATCCGTAAAAGAGTCGTTTGCCCGTGCCGACAACATCCTGAAAGACGCGGTGACGGGAATCTCGGAGCTGATAACCGTCAACAGCAACGGCGGCATCGACCTTGACTTCCGTGACGTGGAGACGACGATGCGCAACGGCGGCGGAGCCATCATGGCCATGGGCCGTGCAAGCGGTGAGAAGCGTGTTGAAAGAGCCATACAGAATGCCCTGAATTCACCGTTGCTGTATGGCAGCGACATCAGTCATGCCAAGCGAATCCTGTTCAACATATACTCCAGCGAGGAGGCACCGGTCATGGTGCCCGAGATGCAAGAGATAGACGATTTCTTCGACAGTCTCAACCCCGACATTGAGGTCATCTGGGGCATATCCACCGATAATTCCGTCGGCGAGGATGCAAAAGTCACCATACTGGCAACGGGAATGGAAGATGCTACCGTAGCCGATGACGAACTCAAGGACGATGCCTACTACGAAAGCCTGATACCCAAGCTGTACAGACCGATAGAAAAGCCAGTGGAGGAGCCTGCCGGAGAGCCAGTCTTCGTCGTAGAGCCGGCACCCGAGCCTGAACCGCAGACACCTGCAGCCGCCAGTCCTCTGCCTACAGTCAAGAACAAACTGTCGAACTGGCTGAGAAGCATAATCCAGGACGCCGATGATTAGTACTCAGCAATCAGAGAGGACCCCCGAAGCCGCAGCCCATGAACTTGCCATATTGGTAAGAGAGCTTCAGAGTGCCGGGCGCAACGACCTCCTGCTGCGCTCCATCGGTGTGGGCGTCTTGGAGGAGCTTCGTATTGAGGCGGCAAAGAGTCGGCTGAGCCGGCTGCTGATAACAAGAGACTACCACATCCAGCTGCTCGACGACAACAGGCGCGAGGTGGAACTTACTCCTGTGCAGAAGGCCGTCTATCTTCTTTTCCTCAATCACCCGGAAGGCATTGAGTTCAAGCGGCTCCGGGATTTCCGCGAAGAGCTGCTTGGCTACTATATGGCCACGGCACGCCTGATGGACAAGCAGGCAGTCGTCGAGAGCGTTGAAATGCTCATCGACCCGCTGAACAACTCCATAAACGAGAAATGCTCACGTATAAAAAGCGTTTTCCTCAGTATGATGGACCCTTACACAGCCAGCTATTACATCGTCAGCAGCCACACAAAGAAGCATGTCGCGGGGTCGCCCAAGACATGGTATGAGCGTCTGAAGGTCATCACGCTTCCCCGGGAGCTGGTTGTGTGGGAAGGCATCACGGCCTATTACTAACTTGAGGTGATTGGTGGCGCGACCGAACGATCTTCGACAGATACTCCACGAGTATTGCGCGATACTCCACGACTAATTTTCGATACTCCACGACTAATTTTCGATACTCCACGACTATTGCGCAATAGTCGTGGAGTATTAGGACAGGTACGGCGGGTGCGGGAGGTGCGACCAGTTTCACTCACGCGTGTACGCGCGAATAATTACAGCTGCATGCCTGGCTTCAGCACATACGTCGGTGATGAGCCTATTTGTGGGACAGAGGTAAGAAAAAAGCAATATTTTTTTGTTCTTTGTGGGATTTTTCGTAATTTTGCCCCCAAAAAGAGAGAATGATGGGTAAGAGAGACTGGAAGGCGATCAGGCCGTTCAGGGAGATACTCTTCGAGGAGTACGAGGGCATAGCCAAGATTACCATTAACCGTCCGCGCTACCGTAATGCCTTCACGCCGCGTACCACGCAGGAGCTGAGTGAGGCCTTTGCCGAGTGCCGTGAGCTGCAGCGCATCCGTGTGGTGCTGCTGACGGGTGCGATGTCGGAGGTGGCAGAAGGGCAGCGGCCGGAGGATGTCAGGCACGCCTTCTGCAGTGGTGGCGACATGCACGTCAAGGGGCGTGGCGGCTATGTCGACGAGGAGGGCGTGCCGCGGCTGTCGGTTCTCGACGTGCAGATGCAGATACGCCGTCTGCCGAAGCCCGTCATTGCCATGGTGAACGGCTACGCCATCGGCGGCGGCCACGTGCTGCACCTGGTCTGCGACTTGACGATAGCGTCGGAGAACGCGGTGTTCGGCCAGACGGGTCCGAAGGTGGGCTCGTTCGATGCCGGTTTCGGCAGCAGCTACCTGGCGCGCATCGTCGGTCAGAAGCGTGCGCGCGAGATATGGTTCCTGTGCCGTCAGTACACGGCGCGTGAGGCCGAGCAGATGGGCATGGTCAACAAGGTGGTGCCCCTCGGCAGGCTCGAGGACGAGTGTGTGGCGTGGGCGGAGCAGATGATGGAGCGTTCGCCGATAGCCCTGCGTATGATCAAGGCCGGCCTCAATGCCGAGCTTGACGGCCAGGCCGGCATTCAGCAGCTGGCGGGTGACGCCACGATGCTCTACTACTTCCTTGACGAGGCCCAGGAGGGCGGACGCGCTTTCCTTGAGAAGCGCCGGCCCGACTTCGAGCAGTACCCGAAGATTCCCTGAGCGGCAGCTCTGGATTCCAAATATAGAGACACAAAAACAACTTAACACAATAGAAGTGATTATGGCAAAGATTCTGGTAAATGGTGAGGCAAGGGAGGTGAACCTTCCCCTCACGGTTAGCGCCCTTATTGCGCAGAGTGACGTACAGCAGCCCGAGATGGTCTCCGTTCAGGTGAACGAGGACTTCGCCGAGCGCGAGGAGTGGGACAGTATGGAGCTTAAGGAGGGCGACAGTGTGGACTTCCTGTATTTCATGGGAGGAGGTTCTGTAGTTTAGAGTTTAGGGTTTAGAGTTGATATGTTCGATTTCACAGAAGATCAGATACAGCGTTACTCACGCCACATACTGTTGCAGGATGTCGGTGTCGAGGGTCAGGAGAAGATACTCGGTGCCAAGGTACTTGTCGTCGGTGCCGGGGGCCTGGGTGCCCCCGTCAGTTTATATTTGGCTGCCGCCGGTGTCGGCCGCATCGGCATTGTCGATGCCGATGTCGTCGACCTGTCGAACCTTCAGCGCCAGGTGATACACTTCACCAAGGATGTCGGCGTGCCCAAGGTGGAGAGTGCCAAGGAGAAGATCAAGGCCATCAACCCCGACGTACGGGTGGACACGTTCTACGAGTTCCTCGACTCGTCGAACGCGCTGGACATCATCAGGGATTACGACTTCATTGTCGACGGCACGGACAATTTCCCCGTGAAGTTCCTCATCAACGACGCCTGTGTGATGGCGGGTAAGCCGTTCTCGCACGGCGGCATCCTGCGTTTCAACGGCCAGACGTTCACCCATCTGCCCGGTACGGCCTGCTACCGCTGTTTCTTCAAGGAGCCGCCCCCCGTGGGTGCCGTTCCCACATGTTCGCAGGCAGGCGTGCTCGGTGCCATTGCCGGAATGCTTGGCACCATCCAGGCTGCCGAGACACTGAAGTACTTCACCGGTGTCGGCGAGTTGCTGACAAACCGTTTGCTGACGTTCGATGCCAAGAAGATGCAGTTCCGTACCATTCCCGTCAGGCAGCGTCCCACGTGTGCCATCTGCGGCGACCATCCCAGCATAGACCACCTCATAGACTACGAGCAGGCGGCGTGCGACCTGAAACATTGAACATTCTTTGCAAACAAAGCGACCAAAAGTCGAGCTGAATATAGAAGATGACAATAGAGCAACACGTTATTGACGAACTGATAGCCCAGGCGCAGAAGGATGCCCCTGAGGAGTCGTGCGGATACCTTTTAGGTGCTGACGGCATAGTAACGGAGAATTATGCGATGGAGAACATCGACCACTCGGAGGAGCACTTCTCCTTTGCGCCGCGTGACCAGTTCGCTGCACTGAAATACGCGCGTGGCAAGGGCCTCACGATACTGGCCAACTGGCATTCGCACCCCGCGTCGCCGTCGCGTCCGTCGCAGGAGGACCTGCGGCTGGCCAACGACCCGGCGATACGCTATGCCATCCTGTCGCTGCACGAGGGCATACACCTGAACTCGTTCAGGATACTCGGCGGCGAGGTCGTCGACAAGGAAGTTCACCTATGAGGCACCTGCTGACAGCGATGCTGGCAGTTGCCGCCGTCCTTGCTGCCGGGGCCCAGGACGCTGACACGCTGAAGACTGCCGACCTGGGAGGCGTCACCGTCACGGCACGCCGTGCCGGTACGAGCAGGCTCGGCGGCGTCGAGAATGGCGTCAGGATAAACCGCGAGGAGCTGTTCCGTGCGGCCTGCTGTAATCTGGGCGAGAGCTTCTCGACCAATCCGTCTGTCGACGTCAGCTACAGCGATGCCGCCACCGGTGCGCGGCAGATAAGGCTGTTGGGACTGTCGGGGACCTACGTTCAGATGCTGACCGAGAACATACCCAACTTCCGCGGAGCAGCACTGCCCTACGCCCTGGGCTATGTCCCCGGGCCGTGGATGCAGAGCATACAGGTGTCGAAGGGTACGGCCTCGGTGCGCAACGGCTATGAGAGTCTCACCGGGCAGATAGACATCGAGTACCTGAAGCCCGAGGACGACGAGGGTGCCACCGTCAACGTCTACGGCAACTCCAAGAGCCGCGTCGAGGCCAATGCCGATGCGAACATACATCTGGGCAAGGTGAATGCCGGGCTGCTGGCACACTACGAGAACGACTACGGCCACCACGACGAGAACGGCGACGGGTTCATGGACAAGCCCGGCGTCAGGCAGGTGAATCTTCAGAACCGTTGGGACTACATCGGCCGGCGGTACATATTCCATGGCGGCATCGGCCTGATAGACGAGAAGCGTCAGGGCGGACAGACAGCACACACGGCACGCGCAGTGACGCCGGCACTGCCGCTCTATACCACCCGTCTGGAGACCCGCCGCTACGAGGCCTACATGAAGCACGCCCTGCTGCTGGACCCCGCCCGTGGCATGAACGTAGCCCTGATGGCCAGCGGCACGTTGCACTCTCTGGATGCTCTCTACGGCAACAAAGAGTACAGCACCGACGAGAAGACCGGCTATGCGCAGCTGATGTTCGAGACCACCCTTGCCGACATCCACAACCTGTCGGCGGGGCTGTCGTTGAACCACGACTACTTCAGCCGCGACGACCGTGAGACCACTCCGGGGGCCTATGTGCAATACACTCTGAACGTCGGCTGCCGCCTTACGCTGATGGCGGGCCTGCGTGGCGACCACAGCAGCCGCTACGGATGGTTCGCCACTCCGCGCGTACATATTAAATATATACCCAACGATGTGGTGACGCTGCGGCTCTCGGCCGGCAAAGGCTACCGCACGCCACACGCCCTTGCCGAGAACAACTACCTGTTAGGCAGCGGGCGCCAGGTGGTCGCCGACAGCCGTCCCGACCAGGAGGAGGCGTGGAACTGCGGACTGTCAGCGGCGCTTAGCCTGCCGGTGGGTAACAGGACGCTGAAGCTGAATGCCGAGTACTACTACACACATTTCCTGCATCAGCTCCTCGTCGACTACGACTCCGACCCCGGCCGGATACTGCTTACCAGCCTCTGCGGGCGCAGCCGTTCGCACACGTTTCAGGTGGATGCCACACTACCCGTTGCCGACGGCCTGGAGCTTACAGCGGCGTACCGTCTGAACGATGTGAAGTCAACCTACGGCGGACGGCTTCTTGAGAAACCCCTGCAGGGCCGCTACAAGGCACTGCTGACGGCCAGCTACAAAGTGCCGCCGGGGCTGTGGCAGTTCGACGTCACGTTCCAGCAGAACGGCGGCGGACGGCTGCCCTCAGGGCTCGGGCGTTTCTCGGCCTATCCGCAGCTCAACGCACAGGCGACCCGCTGGTTCCGACACTTCTCGGTGTATGCCGGCGGCGAGAACCTGACCAACTACCGCCAGCCCGATCCTGTCCGGGGAGCCGACGACCCCTGGGGGCCCCTGTTCGAGCCGACGATGGTGTGGGGCCCTGTTCACGGACTGACGCTCTACGCCGGCATCCGCCTGAACTTCGGGCGGTTGTAATACTGACGATTTTTCATTGACAGAAAGAATTGACGGAAATTAGAATAATTAGGATGAAAAAAGCAATAACACTGCTGATGCTCACAGCCACGCTGTCGCTCAGCGCCAAGGACATTAAGACGCTTGTCGTCACCACGCAGCCACAGATGCACTGCGAGAACTGCGAGAAGAAGATCAAGGGGAACATGCGCTTCGAGAAAGGCGTGAAAAGTATCGAGACCAACATCGCTAAGCAGCGAGTCACCATCACCTACGATGCCGATAAGACCACGCCAGAAAGCATTAAGCAGGGTTTCAAGAAATTCGGCTATCAGGCCACAGAGGTGAAAGCCGTCAAAGACGAGAAAACCGTCAAGGGCGGCCCGAAGCAGAAGTAGCCATCTCGGATTGTATCACCAAGCCGGCGAGCATGAAGCCGAAGATGGCGGTGACGTGTGCCAGTGTCCCGTTTATCTGAGCCTTCGACGAGCACCACTCGTGGTTCAGCAGCGAAAGGTCTCCCGGTCCGTTCTGTGCTTTCGGACACATGCACTGCTCGGTTCCGCAGGTGGCGTTATGCCCACGGTTCTCGAGCAGCTCGTCGGAGAAGACGCACAGGAACTTGCGCCTGGGATAGCGGCCGTCGCGCTTGAAGCGCTTGCGCAGGGCACGTGCCAGCGGGTCGCCCGTGACACGCCAGAACTCTGCCACCTGTATGCGTGTGGGGTCCAGTTTCAGTGCCGCACCCATCGACGAGAACAGTTTCACGCCTGCTGCCGTAGCCATAAGGATCAGCAGCGCCTTGTCCTTCAGCGAGTCGATGGCGTCGATGACGTAGTCGTACTGCTCGATATGGAAACTCTCTGCTGTCTCCTCAGTGAAGATTTGCTGCAGTGCCTGTATCTCTGCCGTCGGGTTGATGCTCAGCAGCCGTTCGCGCAGTGCCTCAACCTTGACATGGCCTACGGTCTTCGTCGTCGCCATGAGCTGGCGGTTGATGTTTGTTATGCAGACGCGGTCGCTGTCGACGATCGTCAGTCGCTTGACGCCTGAGCGCACGAGGCTTTCGGCGCACCACGAGCCTACGCCCCCCACGCCGAATATTATCACCCGCCGGCGGCCGAAACGTTCGACGGCATCGTTGCCTAACAGCAGTTCCGTTCTGCGGAATATCGCCTTTTCTATCGCCATTTTGTTTTCTCGGGTGCAAAGTTACGAAAAAGCGAGAGAAGAACAAAACAAACTCGTTTGTTTTTTCTTCCGAGCGACAGTAACTTCGCGCAGAATGTGCAAAGTTACGAAATAAAATCAGAAAAACGAAGATTTTCTTTGTGTTGTCATTTTTTCTGATTACTTTTGCCCGCTGAAAAGGCGTTTTTGCAAAATACCAAACCATAGGTATGCTCAATGCCACACAAAAGCTATTACGAGACAACAGAAAAAGACTTAACTTTGCACCCAAGAAACGACAATAGAACGCGTGTAGTCTGAGGCCATGGGCTCCAGGCTCCTATGATAACCACAAAAACTGTTTTGACAATGGCAAATATTGCAAGCAATCTAATCGAACTGATAGGCCACACCCCCTTGTTGGAGTTGACAGGTACTGAGCGTGAACTGAAGCTGAAGGCACGTATCGTTGCCAAACTGGAGTATTTCAATCCGTTGCGTTCGGTCAAGGACCGCACTGCACTCGCACTCATAGAGCGTGCAGAGTGTAAGGGACTTGTCGGTCCCGGCACGACGATCATCGAGCCCACGAGTGGGAACACGGGCATAGGGCTTGCCTATATCGCAGCCATACGCGGCTACCGGCTCATACTGACCATGCCCGATGCCATGTCGGTCGAGCGGCGTACGCTGCTCAAGGCCTTAGGAGCAACAATAGTGCTTACGCCCGCCTATGAGGGTATGGCAGGCGCTATACGAAAAGCCAGGGAGCTGGCCGAGGAGATTGGCGATGCCTATATCCCCCAGCAGTTTGAGAACCCCGCCAACCCCGAGGTGCACCGTCGTACTACGGCAAGGGAGATCTGGGCCGACACCGACGGACAGGTCGACATCTTCGTGGCCGGCATCGGCACCGGAGGGACCATCTCGGGGGTGGGGCAGGTGTTGCGTGAGCATAACCCGCTGATAAAGGTGGTAGGCGTGGAGCCATATACCTCGTCGGTCATCTCCGGCGAGCGTCCCGGCCCACACAAGATCCAGGGCATCGGTGCCGGCTTCGTGCCCAAGACCCTCGATGTGACGGTCTTCGACGAGCTGTTGCGCATCAAGGACGACGAGGCCTTCGCCATCGGTCATCTGCTGGCGCAGAAGGACGGCGTGCTGACAGGCATCTCCAGCGGTGCTGCCGCTGCTGCCGCCGTCAAGCTGGCCCGCCGTCCCGAGAACGAGGGCAAGACCATCGTCGTGCTGCTGCCCGACACCGGCGAGCGTTACCTGTCGACCCAGCTTTTCAATCAGGGTGACAAGTAAGTTGTTGAGGATAGTAATGACAAAAGAGATATGAGTGAGACAAAGAAACTTAGTCTGATAGCTTTCAGCGGCGACTTCGACAAGCTGACAGCTGTCTTCACCCTGGCAACGGGAGCTGCTGCCGTGGGTTACGAGGTGAACATCTTCTTCACCTTCTGGGGCCTGGATGCCATAAAGAAGAAAACCGGCCGTGCCTTCATCGGTTCGAACTGGCTGACCAGGATTTTCGGCTTCATGATGGGCGGTCTCAAGGCTACCCCTACATCGCGTTTCAACTTCTGCGGTGCCGGACCCAGGATATTCCGCTATCTCATGCGTAAGAACAACGTAGCCACCCTCGAAGAGCTGGTCGAAGCGGCCAACGTGCTGGGTGTCAACCTCTATGCCTGCGAGATGGCCATGCACGTGCTTGGCCTGAAGAAGGACGACTTCATCCCCGAGGTCAAGGATGTCCTTGGCGTGGCAACGTTCCTGCAGCTGTCTGAGGGCGGACGTACGATGTTCATCTGAGCGGATGCGAAACTTGAGTAATTAACGAAAAACGAGATAACATGGCAACAAAGACATTAGACATCACGAAGGAGCACTGTCCGATGACCTTCGTAAAGACCAAGATTGAGCTTTCCAAGCTTTCTGAGGGCGACATCCTCGAGGTGCTGCTATCCGAGGGCGAACCGCTCGATAATGTTCCGCGCAATGCCGTAGAACAGGGTTTCAACGTGCTCTCTGTCGAGCATGTGGAAGGCACTACCCACAAGGTGACTATCAGGAAAGAAAGCAACAAAACAGAATAAAAACGTAAAACAAAATTAGACTATGGCTGATTCGAATCTTCAGCGCAGTGTGACCACTGCCACCGCCAGAAAACTGGCCACCACCACCAAGACCGCCCCTCAGATGGGCAGTATAACCCCGCGACTGCTTCTGAAACTGCTGCCCTGGATACAAGTCTCCGGAGGCACGTTCCGTGTTAACCGTACGAAGGTAGAGCTGCGTAAGAGCGAGCGTCTGCCCATACAGTACCTCAACGGCGAGCCGTCGTTCTCGGCAAAGAGCCTCAAGGCCATACCGCTGTTCTCGGAGTTCGACGACGAGATAGTGAACCGTCTGGCCCGCTCGTTCGAGACCAAGGAACTGCAGATAGGCGACCTCTTCATCGAGGAGGGCAAGGACAAGCAGAAGTTCTTTATTGTTGCATCGGGCCAGGCAGAAGTCATCAGCAAGGGTACCCATGGCGAGGAGCTGCGCATAGCCCTGCTTGCCGAAGGAGAGTACTTCGGTGAGGCCGACCTGCTCGACGATGCCGAGTCGACAGTCTCAGTGCGTGCCGTCACACCTACCATCTTCCTCGGTCTGAAGCTGCAGGAGCTGGAGAAGTTCATCAGAGAGGTGCCCGACTTCCGCGAGACCTTCACGAAGGCCGTCGACAAGCAGCTGCGCCTGAAGGCCACTGTCAACGACCACGGCGAGAAGCACATCGACCTGGTAAGCGGCCACGAGGAGGACAACATCATCCCCGAGACGTATATCGACTACGAGGAGAATCCCACGGAGTACTCGCTGAACACCCTGCAGACCGTCGTCCGTGTGCACACCCGTGTCAGCGACCTCTATAACAATCCCTACAACCAGTTGGAGGAGCAGCTGCGGCTGTCCATCGAGAGCATCAAGGAGCGCCAGGAGTGGGAACTGATCAACAACCGTCAGTTCGGACTGCTGGCATCGGTCAATCCCGCCTACCGCATCAATGCGCGTTACGGCACCCCCACGCCTGACGACCTCGACGAGCTGCTCTCGCTGGTGTGGAAAGAGCCGGCCTTCTTCATCGCCCATCCGCGTGCCATCGCAGCTTTCGAGCGCGAGTGCACTTGGCGCGGCGTGCCACCTGTCACAACCGACCTTTTCGGCACAAAGGTTATCCTCTGGCGTGGCGTGCCCATTATCCCCAGCGACAAGGTGGAGGTTGAAGGGCAGTACCTGACGGGCCGTGGCGTCGGTACGACAAAGATTATCCTTGTGCGTGTCGGCGAGAAGAACCAGGGTGTCATCGGTCTGCACCAGAGCGGTATCCCGGGTGAGATAGCACCGTCGCTGTCAGCCCGCCTGATGGGACTCGACAAGTTCGGTGTTGCCAGCTACCTGCTTACGAAGTACTTCTCGCTGGCAGCCCTTACCGACGATGCCATTGCCGTACTCGAGAATGTCGAGGTGGGCTACTACCACGACTACCAGCATCGTAACGCCATAGAAAAGTAAAAAAAGCCTCCCTCCCAACCCCCTCCTGCTGGAGGGGGCTTTGAAAAGACTTGCTTATGATAGACATAAAAAACATTAGCGGCTACGGTGTTGAGGACCCGGGACTCGAGATGTTGCGCAAGGCGGCAGAGCGGTTGCGGGAGAACGACGCGCCGTCGGGGGCAGTCCGGCAGGGACAGCCACAGGAGGCGTCGCCGGAAGACAGGCTGAACCTCGACGTGCTGGCACTCTCGCTCGGCACTCCGCCCTCATCCGACAGCAGTCTCGAGCTGCAGCCCGTGGGCGAGAGCGAGCTGAGGAACCTGCACTACGACGAGCTTGACACTCTCGACTCCGAGCAGATAAAGGGCGACTTCCCTGTGCTGCAGCAGAAGGTGAACGGTCACGACCTCGTCTGGCTTGACAATGGTGCAACAACGCAGAAACCCAACCAGGTCATCGACAAGATCTCGGAGTACTACCGCACGTACAACTCCAACATCCACCGTGGTGCCCATACGCTTGCGGCCCGTGCCACCGATGCCTACGAGGAGGCTCGCGAAAAGGTGCAGCGGTTCATCAATGCAGCATCGTCGGAGGAGATAATCTTCGTGCGCGGCACCACCGAGGGAATAAACCTTGTCGCCCAGACTTACGGCAGACAGTATCTTACCCCCGGCGACGACGTCATCGTCTCGGAGCTCGACCACCACGCAAATATCGTGCCGTGGCAGCGCATCTGCCAGGAGCGCGGTGCGACGCTGAAGGCCATTCCTACCGACAAGAACGGCGACCTCATACTTTCAGAGTTCGAACGGATCATCACGCCGCGGACACGTCTCGTTTCCGTAGGCCATGTGAACAACACCTTCGGTACGATAAACGACGTGCAGCGCATCATCGCCATAGCCCATCAGCACAATATTCCCGTGCTCATTGACGGTGCTCAGAGCGTGGCGCACACACCTGTCGACGTACAGGCACTCGGTGCCGACTTCTTCGTCTTCAGCGGCCATAAGATCTACGGTCCCAACGGCATCGGTGCCGTCTACGGCCGTAAGGACCTGTTGGACAAGATGCAACCCTGGCAGGGTGGTGGCAATATGATAAAGGACGTGACCATAGAACGCACAGAGTACAATGCTCCGCCGGCACGTTTCGAGGCCGGCACACCCAATGTCGCCGACGCCATCGGTCTCGGTGCAGCCCTGGACTACGTGTCACACATCGGACTGCGAAACATCGAGGCCCACGAGCATAAGCTGACGGAGTATGCCCGCGAGCAGCTCTCGCTGATACCTGGCCTGACACTCATCGGCAATCCCAAGCAGAGAGTCTCTGTCGTCTCGTTCGTACTCGACGGCATACCAGTACCCGAGGTGGGCACGCTGCTCGACAAGGAGGGTATCGCCGTCCGGGCGGGTCATCACTGTGCCCAGCCCGCACTGCGTGCCCTGGGCTACGAGATGAGTGTACGTCCCACGTTCGCCGTCTACAACAGCCGTGACGATGTCGACAAACTTGTCATCGCCGTCCGTAAGATAGTCGGTGCACGATAAGGCTTGGGGCGAAAGCGGTGAGTGAGGAATAAACGATAAAAGGAGTGAAAAACTTGCTACTCTCGGAAAAACTTGCTATCTTTGCCTGCAGAAACAAACAAACGGCATGGCATACAAGTTTTCCATTGAGGAGCGGGTGCTCCATTTCAAGCAACCGGCGGGGACATCGCGCGGAGTGTACACCGAGCGGCGCTCGTGGTTCGTAACAGTGAGCGACGGCGAGGCCGTCGGACGCGGAGAGTGTGCTCCGCTGCCAGACCTTAGTTGCGACGCACAACCCGGCTATGCCGGGGTGTTGCGTCGCTTCTGTGATGATGTGGAGCGTAGCGGGACTATAGACTACGAGCAGATGCGCGACTATCCGTCTATGCTCTTCGGCATTGAGACGGCCCTTCTCGACCTTGCCTCCGCGCGTGAGGGTAGGGCAGGACGGCTCTTCGACACCCCCTTCGCCCGTGGTGAGACGGGCATACCCATTAACGGCCTGGTGTGGATGGGGACCTTCGAGGAGATGTCGCAGCGCATAGAACAGAAGCTGCAGCAGGGCTTCCGCTGTGTTAAGCTGAAGATAGGAGCCATAGACTTCGATGATGAGATGGCACTGCTGAAGAAGATACGTGACCGCTTCGGGCCGCGTGAGCTGGAACTGCGCGCCGATGCCAATGGAGCCTTCTCTTTCGACGAGGCCCTGTACAAGCTTGAGCTGCTGTCGCAATATGCTTTGCACAGCATTGAGCAGCCCATACGCGCCCGTCAGTGGGCCGACATGGCCGAGCTGTGTCGCGAAGCCCCTCTGCCCATAGCTCTTGACGAAGAGCTCATCGGAGTGAACGAATACGAGCAGAAACGTCAGATGCTGAACATCATCAAGCCTGCCTACATCGTGCTGAAGCCCTCGCTTCACGGCGGCATGGCCGGTGTCCGCGAGTGGGTCGACATTTCACGAGACATGGGCATAGGATCATGGATAACCTCTGCCCTTGAGAGTAACATCGGACTAAATGCCGTGGCACAGCTCTGCAGCGACATCTACGGTGACCATATTACCATGGCACAGGGCCTGGGCACAGGACAGCTCTTCACCGACAACATTCCTATGGGGCTTGAGGTACGAGGCGACATATTAACATGTTTTTGACACTCTGTAAAAAAACAGCCACTCTGTTACCCTGCCCCCAAAAAACAGTCACTCTGTTACTCTGCCCAAATTCGATACTATGTCATTAGAAGAATTCCTGAGAGAATGGCACAGCGACAGTCAGACGGTACTGGTGCACACCAGCGGGTCGACGGGTAAGCCGAAGCCAATGTGTGTGGAGAAGCGGCGCATGGAGGCATCGGCTCGTGTGACGTGCGATTTCCTTGGACTGACAGAGGGCGAGACGGCACTGCTCTGTCTGCCGCTCGACTACATCGCGGGAAAGATGATGGTGGTGCGTTCGTTGGTGCGAGGCATGCGTCTGATAAGCGTCGAGCCTGCGGGCACCCCTCGCTGGGAGGGGAGTGTAGACCTTGCGGCTATGGTGCCCCTGCAGGTGTGGAACCTCCTGCAGACAGCTGACGGCCGTCAGCGTCTGCAGAATGTGCGGCACCTCATCATCGGCGGAGGTGCCATTGACGACGGACTTGCTGCGGAGCTCAGGTGCTTCCCCAACAGCGTGTGGAGCACCTACGGCATGACAGAGACCCTGTCGCACATCGCCCTGCGCCGTCTCAACGGCAGCAGCGCCTCTGAGTGGTACACGCCGTTTGCCGGAGTCAGCTTACGTCTTAATGCCGACGGCTGTCTTGTCATCGATGCTCCTGCTGTACATGATGGTGAGCTGGTGACTAACGACATTGCCGAGCTGCAGCCCGGCGGCACCGGTTTCCGTATCCTCGGGCGGCGCGACAACATCATCTGTTCCGGCGGCCTGAAGATTCAGGCCGAGGAGGTTGAGCGTCTGTTGTCGGGACGTCTCGCAGGCAGATACATCGTCACCCGTTGTCGTGATGCAAGGCTTGGTGAGGCTGTGGTGCTGCTCACCGAGGACGGTGAGGCTGAGGCCGAGGCTGTCTGCCGTCGTGTGCTGCCCCGCCACTGGTGTCCCCGCCGTTTTCTGCATGTCGGCCATATTCCCATGACGGCTACTGGCAAACCGGCGCGGCGTGAGGCAGAGTCCTTGGCTGAATGGTCTCTGGGCAAGCAGTGAGACCAGGGCAAATCCCCGTAAGCAAGCAAAGCGACCAGAGCGGAAATCCCCGTAAAAATCAAGGGTGCGCTTCTCACGAAGGGCACCCTGATGTGGTTAGTGTGTAATAATGGTTTTAGGTCATTGATTGATAAAAGAGCAATCTAGTTAAAAAGTATTGGTAATTAATAGGCTTTACATCTTTATATAGTCAGCCCTCACGGTAGAAGTCGAGGGCCTCTTTTATTTCTTCTTCGTCAGCTGTCTGGTTAATGCGAATGTCGCCTACATCGCCCAGCAGTGTGAAGTTGATCTCTCCAGCTACGTTCTTCTTGTCGTGGGTCATCAGCGCCAGCAGCTCAGGATAGTCGTCGCATGTTATGGACATCTGCCCGTAGTTCTCGCGGATAAAGCTCACCGTCTGCCGCATACGGTCGGTGGGGAATCCCGTCTTGATGACACTCAGGTAGAGTTCGCAGACGAGTCCGTAGGCGACGGCGTAGCCGTGCAGTATAGGTCTGCGCTTGAGCGCCAGCGACTCGAAGGCGTGTCCCACGGTGTGTCCGAGGTTCAGTGCCTTGCGCAGCCCCTTCTCGGTCGGGTCTTCTTCTACTATCCTCTCCTTTACGGCGACTGACTCGGCAACCATCTGTCCCAGGCGTTTAAGGTCAGGACTGTCGATGTCGAAGGTCAGGATCTCTGCCAGATGCTGGGGGGTGCTTATCAGTCCGTGCTTGAGCATCTCGGCGTAGCCTGACAACAGGTTCTCGCGGTCCATTGTCTTGAGAAACACAGGGTCGAGGATTACCGAACTGGCGTTGGAGAATACCCCTACCTCGTTCTTCAGTCCGCCGAAGTTGATGCCTGTCTTTCCGCCCACTGACGCGTCTACCTGTGCAAGCAGTGTCGTTGGGATGTTGATGTAGTTCAGTCCCCGTTTGAATGTCGAGGCTGCAAAACCTCCCAGGTCGGTGACCATTCCTCCTCCGAGGTTCACCAAGAGCGAGTGGCGCGTAGCCCCGCCTCGCTGCAATGCGCTCCATACGCTGCTCAGCGTCTCGAGCGTCTTGTTCTCGTCGTTAGGGCCTATGACTATCGTCTCGGCTCCTTTCATGCAGTCAAGACAACTTATCAGCGGCAAACATAGTTTCTCGGTATTCCGGTCGACGAGAACGAACAGTCGGTCACGCTCGCATTCGGCCATCGCGGCGATGACGTTTTCTTCCAGATTCTGGGAGACGATAACCTTCTGTTTACTCATTGTTTATGGTTTTCGGATGCAAAGATAGTGTAAAAATTTGGAAACTCCTAATAAATTTGGAATAAATTGTCAAAATTACATTTTTTTCGTCAATAGATTAAACGTTCTTTCACTTTTGCCGTCAAAAGAGCAGTAAAAAGCCAAAACCATTTATGAAAAGATTTGTACTTTTTGTGGCTGTTCTTGCGACAGCCGTTTCGCTCTTTGCCCAGCGCACAGTGTCGGGTACTGTGATTGAAAAAGACACCCGTGAGGCAGTGATACAGGCAACGGTCAGTCTGCTTAAGACCGACTCTACCATCGTTACCAATGCTGTTACGAATGAGAGCGGCCGATTCTCGCTGACAGCTCCTCAGGATGCCAGTTACATTGTCCGTGTGACGTATGTGGGTTTCAAAACTGTCAGCAAGCGCATCACCGTCAGCGGCGGTAAGCCGGTGGCTCTTGGCAGCATAGCCCTCGAGCCCGATGCCATCATGCTTCAGGGTGCCACGGTGACAGCCCATCTTGCCAAGGTGCAGTCGAAGGGCGACACCTTAATATATAATGCCGATGCCTTCCGCACCCCCGAGGGCTCCGTCGTCGAGGAGCTGGTGAAGCGTCTGCCAGGTGCTGAGGTCGACGACGACGGCAATATCAAGATTAACGGAAAGTCAGTCTCGAAGATACGTGTCGACGGTAAGGAGTTCGGCGATGCCAAGACCGCCATGAAGAACCTGCCGACGAACATCGTGGAGCGCATACGCGCCTACGACGAGAAGAGCGACCTGGCGCGTATTACCGGTATCGACGACGGCAACGAACAGACGGTCATCGACTTCGGTCTGCGTGCAGGCATGAACCGCGGTACCATGGCTAATGCCGATGTGGGCATTGGCACGAAGGACCGCTACTCGGCCCGTCTCTTCGGCATGATGATGCGTGGCGACTCTCGCCTGATGGGTATGGTCAATGCCAACAACACCAACGACATGGGCTTCGGCGGCGGTGGCGGCCGTGGCTTCGGCGGTGGCCGTGGTATGGGTGGCGGTGGTCTGAATGCCGCCAAGTCGGGAATGTTGAACTACAACTACGAGAAGACCGACCGCATCATTGCACAGGCCAGTGTGAACTGGAACCACCGTGACGGCGACTCATGGTCTCGCCGTTCGAGTGAGAATTTCGTGGGTAACACCTCGTCGTTCCAGAACTCAGTGAACCAGAACTTCTCGCGCTCGAACAGCTGGAGCGCCAGCGGACGCATCGAGTGGACGCCTGACACGCTGTGGAACATCAGCTTCCGTCCGAACCTCAGCTACTCGACCAACGACGGACGCAGCTGGAGCACGTCGGCAACGTTCAATGCCGACCCGTACGACCTCATCGATTACCAGCTCACCTCTGCCGTCCTCCAGGAGATTGTCAAGGACGGTGGCGACCTCGACAGCATCATCGTCAACGGCAGCAGCAACAAGTCGCTTTCCTACGGCGAGAACAAGCGTTTAGGAGGTACCCTGATGGTGAACCGCCTGCTCAGCAATACGGGACGCAACATCACCCTGCAGCTGTCGGGTAACTACAGCAACAACGAGAGCCAGCAGCTGTCGAACAACCAGACGAAGCTGTTCCAGGGCACCACGACGTTCAACGGTGTCAGCGGCCTCTCCGAGTACCAGACCAACCGTTACAACCTCTCGCCAACGAAGTCGTGGGACTACAGTGCGCGTGCCACATACAGTGAGCCCGTCGCCTATGCTACGTTCCTGCAGTTCAGCTATACTTTCCAGTATCGCTACAACGAGAACGACCGTCAGACCTACGACTACTCCAACCCGCTGCTCTCCGATCCCACCAAAGGCTTCAACTTCAGCGGCGTGACACCCGTCTACCGTAACTGGGGCGACTACTTCAACATCGTGCAGAGCGGCTACAACCCCTCGCAGGGCGACTCCTACTACAGCAAGGACCAGAGCCGTTACTCGGCTTACAAGAACTATATACACACCGGTGAGGTCATGCTGCGCTTCATCCGTAACACCTACGACTTCAACGTCGGTGTGCAGGTAGTGCCGCAGAGCTCGGAGTACACCCAGCGCTACTTGGGTGTCGACACCGTGGTGAACCGGTCGGTGATGAACTGGAGTCCTACGGCCAACTTCCGCTGGCGCTTCAACCAGCAGGGGCAGCTGCGCTTCGAGTACCGCGGCAGCACCAGCCAGCCGTCTATAGACCAGCTGCTTGTCATCAACGACGATACCAACCCGTTGAACAAGACCACTGGTAACCCCGACCTGAAGCCTTCGTTCACTCAGAGCTTCAACCTGCGCTTCAACAACTACATCATGGACCACCAGCGTTTCATCAATGCCAACCTTAACTTCTCGACGACGGCCAACAGCATCTCGAACAAGGTGACCTACGATCCGACGACCGGTGGACAGACGACACGTCCGGAGAATATCAACGGTAACTGGAATGCCGGCGGTAACATCATGTTCAACTCGGCCATCGACTCCCTGGGCTACTTCAGCTATAACGTGTCGTTCAACGACAACTTCAACAACCGCGTTGGCTATATCTCGCAGAGCGGTGAGTCGGTGAAGAACGTCACCAAGCAGAACATCATCGGAGGTCGCCTCGGACTGAGCTTCCGCAACGACTGGCTCGAGGTGGAACTGAACGGTTCGCTGAACTATAACCATACGAACAACGAGCTGCAGCCGCAGTCGAACCTCGACACATGGACCTACGCCTACGGTTTCAACTCTACGCTGACGATGCCTTGGGGCACTCAGCTGGCTACCGACCTCGGCATGAACAGCCGCCGCGGATTCAGCGATGCATCGATGAATACCAACGAGCTCATCTGGAACGCCCAGATCTCGCACAGCTTCCTCCAGGGCAAGCCTCTGACGCTCTCGCTCCAGTTCTATGACATCCTGCAGCAGCAGTCAAACTTCTCGCGTACCATCTCGGCCATGGCCCGTACTGATAACGAGTACAATGCCATTACGAGCTATGCTATGCTCCACCTCATCTATCGCATCAACCTCTTCGGCACCCGTGAGGCCCGTCGCGGCATGCGTAACGGTATGGGCATGGGTATGGGTGGCTTCGGCGGCGGAATGCCCATGGGCGGCAACCGTGGCGGCGGCAACCGTGGCGGCGGCTTCGGCGGTGGCTTCGGTGGCGGCGGTGGCTTCGGCGGCCCGCGTACGTTCTGAACCGACACAACGACTTGACATATTTAGTAAGTACCAAAGAAGAGCCGGAGACAGTGTGATTGTCTCCGGCTCTATTCGTTGTGACAGCTGCGCCTCCAACTCTTCAGGATTAGCGGCCCAGCTAATGATTACTCGGCAGCTTCTGTCGTCTCTGCTGTCTCTGCTGCCTCTGTCTCTTCCGTCTGCTCGGGGTCTACGAAGTCGGTGATGCCGGCCTCGACGAGGATGTTGTACCACTGTATGAGCTTCTTGATGTGACTGTTCTGCACGCGGTCGCGGTCGAAGTCGGGCAGTACCTTCGCGAAATATTCGCGCAGCTCGTCGCCCGATGCCTTGCGGAAGTCCACCGACGACTTCTTCCCCTCTTCCAGGGTCTTGATGCTCTCAAGGACTTTCATCAGGGGTATGTCGTCGTTGTCGGTGTACATGGCAATGTCGTTGAGCGACGTTATGCGGTCGGTGGCGAAGGCCGGCTGACGGCGGTGCGTAGCGTCAAGGGCTTCGACGATGAGGTTGTTCTTTCCGCGTGATACTAACTTGTAGAGGCCGGGCTTACCGGCGATTGCTAAAATGGTGTCTTGCATTGTTCTATGATTTTGTTTAATTGTTGTTCTAAATCTGTGGTGCCGTCGTTGACTATCTCGTAGTCGGCAAGTTCGCGCACACGCTCCTGTGGCCACTGGCGCGATATCCACTCGCGGGCTTTCTCGCGGCTGATGCCGTCGCGAGTCATGATGCGGCTGATGCGCAGCTCCTCCGGTGCGGTGACGACGATGACACGGTCTACCAGGCTGGCTGCTCCAGACTCGTAGAGTATGGCACTCTCCATCCACAGTGCGCCGCTCTGCTGGAAATCGCGGAAGACGGCAGGGTGGACGATGGCATCGACGGCGCGGGCGTTCTCTTCGCTGGCAAGGAGGAAACGGGCCACGGCGGCTTTGTTCAGCAGGTAGGGCGGCTGGGTGGTGTGGGGCTCATAGGGCTCATAGGGCTCATAGGCCTCCGGGCCTATAAGGTCGGTTAGCTGCTGGCGCAGCTCCGGCGAGGTCCGCATCAGGCGCTTGGCGGCGCTGTCGCAGTCGTAGACCTCTATGCCTCGCTCTGCCAGCAGGTGTGCGACATAGCTCTTGCCGCTGCCTATGCCTCCAGCCAGTCCTGTCTTCACTGCCCTCCCTCCTCTTCTATGAGGTAGTCGACCTCTGTTGTCTCGAGCATTGTCCTTGATATACCCTGCGGCGACTGCTGGAGGTATATGTTGCACTTGTCCGAGGGGTTGCGTCTTATCTCGTCGTAGTCGGCCACTACGGTGAAGTCGCTGGCTTTCAGCGTTCGGTAGTTGTTCACCCCCGTGACGAAGTTCACCTTGACACGTGCCGGGAATGTGCGCAGCACCTTGCCTTTGGGCATGTTGATGCCTACGACGGGAATCCCGTCGATGCTCTCTTCCGTCAGAACGTCGGTGTGGAAGGTGACGTGCAGCCGGTTGGGCACCATCTTCACACCCTCTATCTTCTTCAGCTGGCAGTCTATGCCCAGCGTGTCGCGGAAGCCCACGTAGTTGAGCGCCTCGGTGGTGACTGACTTTATGCTGTCGAGCATGTGCCGTGAGGCGTAGATGGTCACGCTGTCGTGGCTGTATGTGACGTATGATATGAAGTACATGTGCTCTGGTATGACGCGTCCGCTCCATCTTACGGGCACACGTTTGCTGTCGCCCATATTGTAGAAGATGTTTATGCGCTCGGTCTTCACAGCCGTGATTTTTGCCTGCGCTCCCAGCTTCTGCTGTACCAGCTTCTGCAACTCGCTAGCCGAGATTACTCCCGTGCCGTTGCCACGGTCGTAGGTCTTGAAGTTGGCGTTGATGTGGCGTATGTTGTCGTCGTAGAGGTATGAGAGCAGCATGGTCCCCTTGTCGCGTATGGTGACGCGCACGGTGTCGACCTCGTCGCTGGTGAGCACTACGCTCTTGGGCACTCCCGTTATGTAGACGGGGAATGTCACCTCCTTCTCGTATGTCTCGTTAAGGGTCATCAGTAGCCAGAATCCTCCTGAGATGGCGAGAAAGAACAAGAAAACCAGGAACTCCCTGTTCCTTGTGCTGAACAGGAAGTTCCTGATGTGTTGTAGTATGTTGCCCATCTGGCTCATCCTCACGTACGGCGTGCCGTCCTTACTTCTGCAGCGATGTGCTGGCGGGGTCTTTGAAGACGTAGCTCTTGTCGACGGTGATGACGACGTCGCGTGCTATCTTCACGTCGACGGTGTTCTTTGCCAGGTCGATGCTCTTCACTGTTCCGTAGATGCCTCCTCCTGTTACCACCTGAGTGCCTTCAGTGAGCTGGTTCTGGAACTTCTGTATCTCCTTCTGCTTTTTCTGTTGCGGGCGTATCATGAAGAACCACATGATAGCGAAGATGGCTACCATCATGATAATCATCGACATGCCTCCTCCTCCCTGTGCTGCCTGTGCAGCTGAAATAATGCTTGTCATTTTGTTGTTTTTATTTTTTTTGTTCTCTTATTTTTCCTCTATGCTCTTCATCAGCCGTCCGGTCTTTATCAGGTGCCGTGCTATGGCGTCGAGCATTCCGTTGATGTAGCCTCCGCTCTTTGCCGTGGAGTACAGCTTTGCGATGTCGACGAACTCGTTGATGGTGACACTTATAGGAATGCTCGGGAATGTTATCATCTCAGCAATAGCTATCTGCATGATGACGACATCCATGTATGCCAGTCGTGAAAAGTCCCAGTTGCGCGATGCTTCCGACATATAGCGCTGGTACTCGTCGGCATTCAGGATGGTTGCGCGGAAGAGCTTGCGGGCGAAGTCCTTGTCCTCTTCGCTGTCGTACTCGGGCAGCAGTTCCTGGTTCTTGCCGTTCTGCTCGTCAAACCGCTTTATGGTCTTGAGCACGAAGGTGTCGACTATCTCCTTGTCGTCGTTCCAGTAGAGACTATGTGCCTCGAGCAGCTGGTCGAGGTCGTCGTTCTCCTGTATCAGTGTCCGGTAGAGCTTCCGCCACAGCTCGCGGTCTGCAGCGTACGAGTCTTCTTCTGCAGCCATGTAGTCCTTGTATGTCTGGCTGTCTTCTATCATCTCGAAGAGCCTTCCCACGAACTCCGGCTCGTCGTTCCATGTCTTTTTCTGGCTTTCCTGAAACTCCAGCAGTTGCTTGTTCTCCTCGAGCTGTATGGCAAAGCGGTTGTATGCGAACTTCTGCGACGGCACGGGGGTGCCCTCGCGCTCAGCCCTTGCCTGTACTATCTCGAGGCGTCGGCGTGCCTCCCTTGTAACGGCCACCATCAGCGCGAGCAGGTAGTTGTAGAGGTCGTAGGCCTTCGAGAGACTGAAGAACAGCTCCTTTTCTGCAGCGTCAATGTTCTTGTTGCCGTTTTGATAGTACGCGTAGGTTAACTGAACAATTTTGATTCTGATAATTTCACGGTTAATCATTATACTTTCTCTAATGCTGTTTGTGGTCTTTCTGTTTTTTCGACTGCAAAAATACCTAATTTCTACTGATTATGCAAGAAAAAACCGAAAAAAACATAATTTTTTCTCTTTTATCTCTTCACTTTCCACTTTTTTGTTGTACCTTTGCACCCGCTTTAGAAGAAAGCACACCGTGTGATGGTGAATTAACAACAGTATTAATTTAGAGTAACACAAAGAGTTATGAAAGAAATCAGCGTAAGCGGTAAAGTACGTACCGCAACAGGAAAGAAGGCTTCCAAGGAGCTTCGCAAGGAGGGCATCGTGCCCTGTAACCTCTATGGCGAGAAGAAGGGTGAGAACGGTCTGCCCGAGGCACTGGCTTTCACCGCTTCGTTTGCCGAGCTCCGCAAGGCAGTGTACACCCCGCATGTCTATGTCGTCAACCTGAACATCGACGGTCAGGAGCACAAGGCTATCATGAAGGAGCTCCAGTTCCACCCCACGACCGACGCCCTGATGCACGTCGACTTCTACGAGGTCAATGAGACCAAGGACATCACCGTCGGTATCCCCGTGAACCTGACCGGTCACGCCCAGGGTGTCCGCGATGGTGGTCGTCTGAACCTCTCCATCCGTAAGATCGACGTTACCGCTCCTTACAAGAATATCCCCGAGAAGCTTGACATCGACGTCACCGACCTTCAGCTGGGCAAGGCCATCAAGGTTGGCTCGCTGCAGTTCGACGGTCTGAAGATTGCCACCTCTCCCGAGGTTGTCGTCTGCTCTGTCAAGGCTACTCGTGCTTCTCGTTCGGCTGCTGCCGCTGCTGAGGCAGAGTAAGAGCTACCTTATAGTACAGAGAATGGACAAGTATTTGGTTGTCGGCTTGGGAAATCCCGGCGATGAGTATGCCGAGACCCGCCACAATACTGGATTCATGGTGTTGGACGCTTTTGCTAAGGCGTCCAATACTATTTTTGACGACCGCCGCTACGGCTTCGTCGGCGAGACATCGCTCAAGGGCCGTAAGGTGGTGTTGCTGAAGCCCACGACATTCATGAACCTCAGCGGCAATGCCGTCCGCTATTGGCTCAACAAGGAGAACATCGATCAGAGCCGCCTGCTCGTTGTCAGCGACGACGTGGCCCTGCCCCTTGGCCATTTCCGTCTGAAGGCTTCTGGTTCCAGCGGAGGCCATAACGGTCTGGGGCATATCCAGCAGCTCATAGGCCAGCAGTATGCGCGTCTGCGCATGGGCATAGGCAGCGACTATCCCACGGGCGGTCAGATAGACTGGGTCTTAGGGCGTTTCTCTGCCGACGAGCTCACTGCCCTACAGCCTGCCATCGGCGTTGCCGCCGACATCATCCGCAGTTTTGTACTGGCAGGTATCGATGTGACGATGAACCAGTATAACAAGCAGGGTAAGGGGTCTTTGTTAGTGAATAGTGAAAAGTGAATAGTTCTCCGCGCAGGCGTCGTTAGGCGCTGAGCGGCTACGGTATATGGAAGAGGCACGTATAGACAAATGGCTGTGGGCAGCGCGTATCTTCAAGACACGCACCATCGCTGCCGATGCATGTAAGAACGGGCGCGTGGCTGTTAACGATGTCAACGTCAAGCCCTCGCGCATGGTGAAGGTTGGCGACACTATCAGCGTGCGCAAGCCTCCTGTGACCTATTCGTTCCGCATACTGAAGACGATAGAGCAGCGTGTGGGTGCCAAGCTCGTTCCCGAGATTTACGAGAACGTCACATCTGCCGACCAGTACGAGCTGCTTGAGATGACGCGCATCAGCGGTTTCGTAGACCGTCAGCGCGGTACTGGCCGTCCTACGAAGAAAGACCGCCGTCAGATGGATGCCTTTTTGTTGGACATTGAGGATTGAACATTGAACATTGAGGATCAGATGTTACTGAACGTAATACTTATAATTGTCGGCATCGCGCTGGTGCTGTGGGGTGCCGACCGTCTGACGGACGGAGCTTCCGCCCTTGCCCGCCGCATGAGTGTCCCCGAGATGGTCATTGGCCTGACCATCGTTGCCGCCGGCACGTCAGCACCCGAGCTGTTCGTCAGCCTGGTGTCGGCACTGAAGGGCACCCCCGACCTGGCAGTTGGCAACGTTGTCGGTTCTAACATTATGAACACGCTGGTCATCGTCGGAGTGACGGCAATGGTGACTCCTATAGCGATAGCGCGTCAGACGGTGGCTAAGGACATGCCCTTCACCGTTCTGGCCTCGGTGCTGCTGGCGGTGCTGGTCATGGACGACTTCCACAGCCTAAGCCTCTGGGGCAACACCCTCGGCCGTTTCGACGGCGTGGTGCTGCTCATCGGCTTTGCCGCCTTCATGTACTACACATTCTCGGTGGCACGTCAGGGAGCTGTCGCTGCCGCAGAGCCAGTCGACGCTGCCGTCAGCGCAGAGTCCGTTGAAGCCGCCGTGGGCGATGCCACGGCTGCGTCTGCCGTCAGACAGCAGAGCGTGTGGGTTAGCCTGGCCTATGTCGTGCTTGGCCTTGCGTGCCTTATCGCAGGTTCCAACCTGTTCGTCGACAGTGCCTCTGCCGTTGCTGCGTCGTTAGGTGTCAGCGAGAGCGTCATCGGTCTGACCATTGTCGCCGGTGGCACGAGTCTTCCCGAGCTTGCCACGAGTGTGGTGGCAGCGCGTAAGGGGCAGTCGGCCATGGCCATCGGCAATGTCATCGGCTCGAACGTTTTCAATATCCTGATGATTCTCGGCCTGACGGCTGCTGTCTGTCCGATGCAAATCGGCGGCATCACCCTTGTCGACCTGTCGATGATGGTTGTCTCGATGCTGCTGCTCTGGCTTTTCTCGTTCACGAAGCTCACCGTGGCCCGCTGGGAGGGAGCCGTCCTGACAGCCCTCTATCTGGCTTACCTTGGCTGGCTGTTGTGGAACGTCTGAGAGATAGGTGCCGACCTCTCATCACTCACCTCTGAAAATTGAGAATGTGAAGCACGCAAAAATTGAATAAGAAACCGATTATGACTACACGAAAAGAAGAAAACCTGAAGGCTCTGGGTCGTGAGACCGGATACCTGACGACCTATACCCCCGAGGTGCTTGAGACGTTTGCGAACAAGCATCCTGAGAACGACTACTGGGTACAGTTCAACTGTCCTGAGTTCACGTCGCTCTGTCCTATCACCGGTCAGCCCGACTTTGCAGAGATTAAGATCATGTATCTGCCGGCCGAGCGCATGGTGGAGTCGAAGAGTCTGAAGCTCTATCTTTTCTCTTTCCGCAACCACGGCGACTTCCACGAGGACTGCGTGAACATCATCATGAAGGACCTCATCCGTCTTATGGACCCGAAGTATATCGAGGTGACGGGACTGTTCACTCCCCGTGGCGGCATCAGCATCTATCCCTATGCCAACTACGGTCGTCCCGGCACGAAGTACGCCGAGATGGCCGCGCAGCGTCTGCTGGCCCACCAGATACTATAGTAGGGGTACTGTTCTTCCTGGCTTTTTCGTAACTCATGCCACGGGCTACTCCTCGGTCTCTGCCTTGCGGTAGTAGCTCTGCTCGCCGTCGGCGAAGCGTAGTACGAGAGAGTCGCGGCGTAGGAGCACGAACTCGGCGGTGTCGCTGCTGACGGTCTCGCGGTTGCCGAGGCTGTCCATGCGCGACTCGTTGAGCACGAGCCGTCCGTTGGTGAGGTGCCAGTCGCGATAGCGCTTCACTGGCGGGAACTCCACGGGGCTCTGGTCGTCGGTGGTGTTGCCGTGGCGTACTATGCCTATCGGGCGTGCCATACCGTCGTTAAGCAGTTCGAAACCGTACTCGCGCGGCTTCAGCAGGCGCTGCAAGAGGGTGTCGGGGACGCGCTCGAGGAACTCTTTCTCCATTTTCTTGCTTACGTCGGCGCGTCGGCGCAGTGTCGGTGTCACCATGTAGCACCATGTGCCCTTGAGCTGGTCCATGTCTACCACGGCGAGTGCCGCGTTGCTGCTGTCAGACTGCAGCACCACTGCCACGCGGTCGCCTATCATGGGCCGTCCGAAGACGCGGTGCTGCCGCGACGCTTCGAGAATGTCGAAGGTATCGGGGTCGGCGCTGATGTCTGTCAGCACGACGAGTATGGTGTCGGTGGTGCCGTCGCAGGCCAGTCCGTAGACCGCCGAGTCGTTGTTCTCGATGCTGTCGGCGGGTGCAGCGTCGGAAGTGACGGTAGTCTCCGCCTGCCGGCTGCTACAAGCCATAGCCATGGCGAGTGCCGCTATGAGTACAAGAAATGGATACTTTCTCATGATTCGCAAAATTTTGGTGCAAAGTTAGCGATTATTTCCGAAAAAGCATTACCTTTGCAGAAATTATTACTGAAAACCAATGACCATGACTATGAAAAAGAAGAAAATTCAGTTCAGTCTCGTCTACAGAGACATGTGGCAGTCGAGCGGGAAGTTCCAGCCGCGTAAGGACCAGCTGGAGCGCATCGCCCCGGTGATTATCGACATGGGCTGCTTCAGCCGTGTTGAGACCAATGGCGGAGCCTTCGAGCAGGTGAATCTCATGGCCGGCGAGAACCCCAACGCTGCGGTGCGTGCGTTCTGTAAGCCGTTCAACGAGGCGGGCATCAAGACCCACATGCTCGACCGCGGTCTCAACGCCCTGCGTATGTACCCCGTGCCCGACGACGTCCGCGAGCTGATGTATAAGGTGAAGCACGCCCAGGGTGTCGACATCCCCCGCATCTTCTGCGGACTGAACGACACACGCAACATCATACCCAGTATCAAGTGGGCGAAGGCTGCCGGCATGACGCCGCAGGCCACGCTCTGCATAACCACCTCACCCGTCCACACCGTGGAGTACTACACGCGTATTGCCGACGAGGTGATAGCCGCCGGTGCCGAGGAGGTCTGTCTGAAGGACATGGCCGGCATCGGCCAGCCCGCCATGCTCGGCGCGCTGACGAAGGCCATCAAGACGGCGCACCCCGACATCCTGATACAGTACCATGGGCACTCGGGTCCGGGTCTGTCGATGGCGTCTATCCTCGAGGTGTGCAACAACGGCGCCGACATCATCGACACCGCCATCGAGCCCCTCAGCTGGGGTAAGGTGCACCCCGACATCATCTCCGTGCAGTCGATGCTCAAGAACGAGGGCTTCGAGGTGGCCGAGCTGAACATGAACGCCTACATGCAGGCGCGTACGCTGACGCAGGAGTTCATCGACGACTGGCTGGGACTGTTCATCAACCCGGCGAACAAGCATATGTCGAGTCTGCTCCTGGGCTGCGGACTGCCCGGTGGCATGATGGGCTCGATGATGGCCGACCTGGGCGGCATCAAGAAGATGATAGACAAGCTGCGTGCTCAGCGCGGCGAGGCGGAGCTGACGATGGACGACATGCTCGTCCGCCTGTTCAACGAGGTGGAGTACGTATGGCCGCGCGTGGGCTACCCCCCGCTGGTGACGCCGTTCTCGCAGTACACCAAGAATATTGCCCTGATGAACTTGCTGACGATGGAACAGGGCAAGGGCCGCTTCGTGATGATGGACGATGCCATGTGGGGCATGATACTGGGCAAGTCGGGAAAGATTCCCGGCACCATAGCCCCCGAGCTGGTGGAGCTGGCAGCAAAGCAGGGTCGCGAGTTCACCGACGTAGACCCGCATACGCTGCTCGACAACGCCCTCGACGGCTTCCGTAAGGAGATGGACGAGCATGGCTGGGACTACGGTCAGGATGACGAGGAGCTCTTCGAGCTGGCCATGCACCCCGAGCAGTACCGTGCCTTCAAGAGCGGTCAGGCCAAGAAACAGCTGCTCGCCGACATCCAGAAGGCGAAGGACGCGAAGCTGGGTGGCGGTCGGAAGGTGTCGCAGGAGGAGATAGACCAGCTGAAGCACGCCAAGGCAGATGCCGTGAAGTCGCCGCTGGCCGGCCAGCTCTACTGGAGCTTCGGCGGCGAAGGCGTTCAGGCTCCGTGCATAGAGCCGTTCATCGGACAGAAGTACAAGGAGGGCGACACCTTCTGCTACCTGCAGACGAAGTGGGGCGAGATAGTCGAAATTCCCGCAGCCCTCGGCGGCAAGCTCGTCGACATCAGCGTCAAACCGGGCTCGCACGTACGCCAGGGCGACACCATCGCCTGGATTGAGCGGGAAGCGGTGAGTTGAAAAGAATAACAGAAAGCGAATGACCGGACTGGAAGAACTGACACAGAGCGTCTGCGCCATAGCACGGCGCGCCGGAGCATATATCCGCCAGCAGCGCGAGGAGTTTGCCGACGACAAGGTGGAGCGGAAGCACGCCCACGACTACGTGTCGTACGTCGACAAGGAGTCGGAGCGCATGATCGTCGGAGCCCTCGGCGCACTGCTGCCCGAGGCGGGATTCATCACCGAAGAGGGGCTGGCCACACATAGCGACGAGCGACGGCTGTGGGTCGTCGACCCCCTCGACGGCACGACGAACTTCATCCACGGCTTTGCTCCCTACGCCGTCTCCATAGCGCTTACAGAGGGTCGCGAGATACTGCTCGGCGTGGTCTACGAGGTCAGCTCCGACGAGTGCTACTACGCCTGGAAGGGTGGGGGGGCGTTTCTTGACGGCAAGCCGCTGCACGTCGCCGCCCACCCGTTGGAGGACGCGCTGCTCTGTCTGCAGCTGCCATATAACAGCGAGGCCTACAGACCGCGCATCCACCAGCTGATCGACCGCTACTACGGCCGTGTGGGCAGCATACGCATGATTGGCTCCGCCGCCATGGCACTCTGCTATGTCGCTGCAGGACGGTTAGACCTCTATGCTGAGAAGTACATTGGGCAGTGGGACTACATGGCCGGAGCCCTGATAGTGCAGGAGGCCGGCGGCATGGTCACCGACTACGAGGGCAACGGCTACTTCATGCAGAGCGACGGTGTCGTCGCCACCAATGGCATAGTCTAACCGTCTGTCCGTCATAAGACCGTCTGTCTGTCAAAGAAACAGTCCGTCTAATCCTTCAGCGAGTAGGTGACTGTTGTCACGACCCGCACCTTCTTTATGTAAGGCGTGTTCTCGTCGCGGTTGTCGATGGAGAACTGTCCTTGGTCGGCACTGACGATCTTGTCGAGGCGCGAGTGAGAGTTCTCGGCAAACTGCTGGGCGGTCTTCTCGGCGTTCTCGATGGCCTCCTGCATCATCTTGGGCTTCATGTCCTGGAACGACACGAACTCGTACTTCACCGGGTTCTCGTAGCCTCCGTCGACGATGGCCACTCCCTCCTTCAGCAGGTCGCCCTGGCGGGCGATGATCTGTCGCACCTGCTTCACCTGACTGCTGGTGACGGTGATGACGCTCGTCACGATGTAGCGGTAAGCCTTGTTGTTGTCGCTGTACTCACGTGCCTGCAGGTCTATCACCTGCGGAGCGTTCTCCGTCAGCTCCGTCTCCTTGATGCCGCTGCGCAGCAGGAACGCCTTGATCTTACGCTGTGTGGCCCCTATCTTGTCGTAGAGCCCCGGCAGGTCGTTGCCTACCTCCTTCGACACTATGGGCCACGTCACCTTGTCGGCCTCTACCTCTCGTTCAGCCAGTCCCTTGACGTTCACCTTCCGGTCCTTGTTGGCGAAGTTGTCGATGCCTGCCTTGACGAACCATCCTAAGCAGACGATGCCTACGGCGACGAGTGCCGCGGCGATGACACGATTCTCTTTCATACGCTTTTTCGTTTTGATAAAAATGTTGTTACGGCTGCAAAGATGCGAAGTTTTTTCGTAACGCCAAAGGGAATTTCCCTATTCTTGCGGTGTTAACCCCTATTTCCTGCGTTTTTTCTTTGCCGTGTGCAATATAGTTTGTAACTTTGCGCGGTTTATAAAAGAGAATCATGGACTACCAGGCATTATTAGATAAGTACTATCCCGCCACCGACGATGGCGGCAGTTCTGAGGAGCAGACCGCCGAGCCTGGTCTGCAGGCGATGGCGGCGTTGCGGCCGTTGCTGCTGCGCCACTCGCGGCAGGTTGCCGACCGCTGTCTGCTGATCTGCGACCGGCACCCCGAGCTGCACCTCGACCGTCAGTTTCTTGAGGAAGCGGCCATGCTCCACGACATCGGCGTGCGCTGGTGTTACGCCCCCGGCATCTGCTGTCACGGCACCGAGCCCTATCTGCGCCACGGCATCATCGGTGCCGAGCTGCTGCGCTGCGAGGGGTGGGAGCGTCACGCCCGCGTTGCCGAGCGCCACACCGGCACTGGGCTTACACGCCGTCAGATAGAGTCACAGGGGCTGCCGCTGCCGGCACGCGACTTCGTGCCCGAGTCGCTGGAGGAGCAGGTGGTGTGCTATGCCGACAAGTTCTATTCGAAATCGTCGCCCGACCGTGTGCGCTCCGTTGCCGAGACGGCCGAGAGCTTGGAGAAGTTCGGTCACGAGGGCGTTGAGGCATTCCTCGGGTGGGCAAAGCTGTTCGAGTAGTGTCCCGTTTTGTATATAACAGCGTGTTGTCTGTCATAACCTTGCCGCCGTTGAACGACTCGTCAGCTACCACCGTCACCTTGATGATGGCGCCCTCTGTGCCGTCAATCACGGTGTTTCTGCTACTATAGAGCAGGAAGCGGTAGGTGCCGTCCACCTCGTTGGCATCCAGTGTGTGCTTACGCCATGTGGTGCGGCCGGCTATGTCGAAGTCGAGGTCGGCACCGTTCTTTTTGACGGCGAGACCTTCCGGCAGATGCAGGTCGAACAGCACCAGCGTAATCTCGTTGTTCGGATTCGTCAGTTCGATGAGCATCTCCTTCTCCTCACCGGCCTTGATGTCGAACGGCTCAAAATCCCGCCCCCCCCCGCGACTCCACGACTATTGCGCAATAGTCGTGGAGTATTGGAAAATAGTCGTGGAGTATTGGAAAATAGTCGTGGAGTATTGCGCAATAGTCGTGGAGTATTAGGATAGGTGTGCCGGGTGCGGCCTGTTTTCTCCCTGCGCACGATCGCGCGCGTGAACTCGGACGGCACAAGAAAGGCGAAAAACGGTTGATAAGCGTTAAATAAAACGTGGCGTAAGAAAATTTATCATTCTCCAATTGCCGTTTGTCAATTAAAAAGCGTACCTTTGCAGCCGTGAAAAGAAAGTCGGTCTTCGTAACGCTGCTTTCTGTGCTCGTATTGTTCGGGGCCTGCACACCTTTATCGCTTCTGCACAAGGGCAGGAAAGCGATAAAGGCGGTTGAGTCGTATGCCGAGCAGAACGACCGGAAGGCTCTGGCCGGACAGGTTCTTTCGGGGAACGAGGTTCTTTCGAGGAAGGAGGAGCGAGGAGGGAGGAGCGAGGATAGTTCGAGGTACGAGAATAGTTCGAGGTACGAGGATAGCCTGCAGCTTGCGGGTGTTGCCGACACTGCTGGCGTTGCCGACAGCATCGGTGCTGACGTGCTTGACGCTGAGGGTGTGATGGACTCCGTCGGCAACCTGCTGGCCGGGCATCGCGACCCTGCCAATGCCAAGCTGAAGCGTGACACTACGACGATGGACTCGCTGGAGCTGGCCATCTACCAGTACAACAAGCTCATCGACGACTCGCTGACGCTCGACTCGCTGAACCGTCAGCGCAAGAACGGCATCGACGCTCCGGTGAAGTACACCGCCACCGACTCGCTGACCTACGAGGCGGTCACGGGGCGCGCCTACCTCTATGGTGACTCGCACGTGGAGTACCAGAACATGGACCTCAAGAGCGACAAGATATTCATGGTGCTCGACAGCAGCCTGGTGCACGCCACGGGCAGCGTCGACTCGACGGGCACGAAGTACGGCACGCCGGTGTTCAAGATGGGCTCCGACGAGTACCAGAGCGACACGATGGCCTTCAACTTCAAGACCAAGAAAGGTCTCATCTCGCAGGTGTACACCCAGCAGGAGGACGGTTTCCTGACCAGCGAGCTGTCGAAGCGCGGCTCCGGCGGCGAGCTGTTCCTGCAGCACGGACGCTACACGACGTGCGACGAGCCTCACCCCGACTTCTACCTCGCCCTGTCGCGCGCCAAGGTGCGCCCCGGCAAGGACGTGGTCTTCGGGCCGGCCTACCTGGTGGTGTGCGACGTGCCGCTGCCGCTGGCCATACCCTACGGCTTCTTCCCCTTCTCGAAGAGCTACTCCTCGGGGTTCATCATGCCGACGTACGGCGACGAGACGGAGCGCGGCTTCTACCTGCGTGACGGCGGCTACTACTTCGCCATCAGCGACAAGATGGACCTGAAGCTGCTCGGCGAGGTCTACACCAAAGGGTCGTGGGGCCTGTCGGCGGCGAGCAACTACCGCAAGCGCTACCGCTTCAGCGGCTCGTTCTTCGCTAGCTACCAGAATACCGTCAACGGCGAGAAGAACATGCCCGACTACACTAAGCAGACCAGCTTCAAGGTGCAGTGGAACCACCGCCAGGACCAGAAGGCGAACCCGTACATGAGCCTCTCGGCGAGCGTCAACTTCGCCACGTCGAGCTACGAGAAGAACAACCTCACGTCGATGTACAACCCGCAGGCCATGACGCAGTCGACGCGTACGTCGTCGGTGTCGTGGGGCACGACGTTCTCGAGCATCGGCCTGTCGCTGTCGACGACGGTGAACCTGAACCAGAACATGCGCGACACGACGATAGCCATGACGCTGCCCGACCTGAACCTGTCGTTGTCGCGCTTCTACCCCTTCAAGCGCAAGAAGATGGTGGGCAAGGAGCGTTGGTACGAGAAGATCTCGATGTCGTACACCGGACACTTCTCTAACTCCATCACGACGAAGGAGGACCAGCTGCTGCACTCGAGCTTCACCAAGGACTGGAAGAACGGCATGCAGCACAGCATACCCATCAGCGGCAACTTCACGCTCTTCGAGTACATAAACGTCAACCCGTCGTTCAACTTCACCGACCGCACATACCTTAATAAGGTCAGCAAGTCGTGGAACGAGACGACGCAGCGCGAGGTGACTGACACGCTGAACGGATTCTACAATGTCTACAACTGGAGCCTGAGCATGAGCCTCTCGACGAAGCTCTACGGATTCTTCATACCCAGCCGCAAGCTCTTCGGCGACAAGATAGACCGTATACGCCACGTCCTCACACCGTCGGTGAGCTTCAGCTACTCGCCCGACTTCAGCTCGTCGCGCTACGGCTACTACCAGACCTACCAGAAGACCGATGCCGAGGGCAACGTCTCGCTCGTGGAGTACTCACCCTACCAGATAGGACTCTACGGTGTGCCAGGACGCGGCAAGACGGGCAGCGTGTCGTTCGACGTGTCGAACAACATAGAGATGAAGCTGAAGACCGACGCCGACACCTCGGGCTACAAGAAGATCAGCCTCATCGACGAGCTCGGCGGCTCGATGTCGTACAACATGGCGGCATCGGTGCGGCCGTGGAGCGACCTGACGACACGTCTGCGACTGAAGCTCACTAAGAGCTACACGCTGAACCTGAACGCCGTCTTCGCCAGCTACGTCTACGAGGCCGACTCCGTTGGTGCCACGCCTCGTCTGAGCGAGCACACCACGTACTGGGGCTTAGGCAAGATAGGCCGTTTCCAGGGCATGTCGCAGAACCTCAGCTACACGCTGGACAACAGCAAGGTCGGCAACCTCATAAAATGGCTGCGTGGCGAGCGAGTCGAGAAGAAGAAGACGCCCGAGCGCAGCGACGACTACGATGAGGACGACGACGAGTTCGGCGACGTGGAGTCGAACGTCGACCGCGACCTCGAGAAGGGCAAGAAGGGTGCCCGCAAGGAGAGCGCCGGCAAGGCGGAGACCGACGCCGACGGATACATGGCCTTCTCGCTGCCCTGGTCGCTGAGCTTCGGCTACGGCATCACCATGCGCGAGAACACCGACGTGAGTAAGTTCAACTACCGGACCATGCGCTACCCGTACAAGTTCACCCAGAACCTGAACGTCAGCGGCAACATACGCATCTCCGACGGATGGAACATAACGTTCTCCAGCGGCTACGACTTCGACAACCACAAGATCTCGATGACCACTGCCTCGCTGTCGCGCGACCTGCACTGCTTCAACATGTCGTGCTCGGTGGTGCTCTCGCCTTACGCCAGCTACAACTTCTCGTTCCGCTGTAACGCCTCGACGCTCACCGACGCGCTGAAGTACGACAAGCGCTCGAGCTACTCGAACGCCGTGCAGTGGTATTAAGCCGGTGAAAAAAATAGAGTTATGAAAACGAAACACATACAGTACGCTACACAGGGCACATGCTCGAAGCTCATCGACGTTACCGCCGACGAGAACGACGTCATACAGCAGGTGTTCTTCCTCGGCGGATGCAACGGCAACCTGCAGGGCATCAGCCGTCTGGTGACAGGACAGAAGATTGACGATGTCATCGGCCGTCTGCAGGGCATACACTGCGGAGCCCGCCCCACGTCATGCCCCGACCAGCTCAGCCATGCGCTGCGCCAGCTTAAGGAGACGCAGGCGGTGGAGGGTTGAGCCTCGTCATAATGTTCAATGAAGAACAACCATGGACATAGTAGAGAGATTCCTGAACTACACCCGGTTCGACACCCAGTCTGACGAGGAGTCGCAGAGCGTGCCCAGCACCGCCAAGCAGATAGTCTTCGCACAGTACCTGAAGAAGGAGCTCGAGGACGAGGGCCTCGCCGATGTCAGCATCGACGACAAGGGCTACGTCTACGCCACGCTGAAGGCCAACTGCCAGGGCGACATTCCCACCATAGGTTTCATATCCCATTACGACACCAGCCCCGACTGCTCGGGCCAGGGTGTGAAGCCACGCATAGTCGCTCACTACGACGGCACCGACATCGTGCTGGGCGAGTCCGACGGCACACCGAGGGTACTGTCGCCGGAGAAGTTCCCCGAGCTGCTGCAGCACGTCGGCGAGGACCTCATCGTCACCGACGGCACGACGCTGCTCGGTGCCGACGACAAGGCCGGCATCGCCGAGATAGTCGAGGCGATGGTCTACCTGCGGCAGCACGACGAGATAAAGCACGGCGACATACGCATAGCCTTCAACCCCGACGAGGAGATAGGCCGCGGTGCCCACCACTTCGACGTCAGTCGCTTCGGCTGCCAGTGGGCGTACACCATGGACGGCGGCGACATCGGCGAGTTGGAGTACGAGAACTTCAACGCCGCCGGGGCACGGGTCGTCATCCACGGCACGAGCGTGCACCCGGGCTACGCCAAGGGTAAGATGGTCAACGCCTGCCGGTTGGCCACGGAGTTCGCCGCCATGCTCCCCGCCGACGAGACGCCAGAGACGACCGACGGCTACCAGGGCTTCTACCACCTCACCGCCATTGAGGGCGGCGTCGGGCAGGCCCGCCTGTCATACATCTTACGCGACCACGACCGCCAGCGCTTCGAGCAGCGCAAACGGTTCATCAGCCAGTGTGCCGAGACGATGAACGAGCGCTACGGTGCCGGCACCGTCGAGGTCACCGTCACCGACCAGTACTATAACATGCGTGAGATGATTGAGCCGCAGATGCACGTCGTCGACCTCGTACTGCAAGCCATGCGCGACATCGGCATCGAGCCAAAGGTGAAGCCCATCCGTGGCGGCACCGACGGGGCACAGCTGTCGTTCCGCGGACTGCCCTGTCCGAATATCTTCGCCGGCGGCATCAACTTTCACGGACCCTACGAGTTCCTGCCGGTACAGTCCATGCGGAAGGCAATGGAGCTGATAGTCAGAATCTGCGAACTCACGGCAATATGATACAGGACCTGGCACTCATACTGAGCGTCGCCGGAGTGGTGACACTGCTCTTCAAACGGCTGAAGCAGCCGTTGGTGCTGGGATATATCGTGGCGGGATTCCTCGTTTCGCCACACATGCCGTACACCGCATCGGTAGCCGACGTGGACAACATCCACCTGTGGGCCGACATCGGAGTGATGTTCCTGCTCTTCTCGTTGGGACTCGACTTCTCGTTCAAGAAGATACTCAAGATGGGGGCCTCGCCGGTCATCTCGGCCGTCGCCATAATCTTCTCGATGATGCTGCTCGGCATCGTCGTCGGCCACGCCTTCGGCTGGTCGCGCATGGACTGCATCTTCCTCGGAGGAATGCTCGCCATGTCGTCGACCACCATTATCTATAAGGCGTTCGACGACCTCGGACTGCGTCAGCAGCAGTTCGCCGGCATGGTGATGTCTGTACTCATCCTCGAGGACGTGCTTGCCATCGTGATGATGGTCATGCTGTCGGCCATCGCCGGCGGCGGCAGCCCCGATGGCTCTCAGATGCTCGGCAGCATACTGCGTATAGGCTTCTTCCTCGTGCTGTGGCTCGTGGTGGGCATCTTCGCCGTGCCGCTGTTCCTGCGCCGTGTGCGCAGGATCGTCAACGCCGAGGTGCTGCTCATCGTGTCGCTGGCACTGTGCTGCGCCATGGCGGTGTTCTCGACGAAGGTGGGCTTCTCTTCCGCCTTCGGAGCGTTCATCATGGGCAGCATACTCGCCGAGACCGTTGAGGCCGAGCGCATAGAACGTCTCGTGGAGCCCGTTAAGAACCTCTTCGGTGCCATCTTCTTCGTCTCCGTAGGCATGCTCGTCGACCCCGCCATACTGGTCGGCTATGCACTGCCCATCGTGGCCCTCGTGCTGACCATCATCATCGGACAGACGGTGTTCGGCTCGCTCGCCTTCATGCTGGGCGGCGAGAGCCTGAAGTCGGCCATGCGCTGCGGCTTCTCGATGGCACAGATCGGTGAGTTCTCGTTCATCATCGCCTCGCTGGGCCTGTCGTTAGGCGTCATCAGCGAATTCCTCTATCCGGTAGTGGTAGCCGTATCAGTCATAACCACATTCCTCACACCTTACATGATACGGCTCGCCACGCCGGCTTATAACGCCCTGGAGCACCGTCTGCCTGCAAGACTCATCCACGCCATGAACCAGCTCAACGTGGCACGCAACGAAGCCACCGGGCAGAGCGACTGGCGGCGGCTGCTTACGCAGATGACGGTGAACACCGTCGTCTACGGCATCCTCTCGACGGCAGTCATCTTCATCATGTTCACCTTCCTGCTGCCGCTGACGCGCCGGCTGTTGCCCGGATGGGAGCTGCACTGGTATGCCAACGCCATAACGGGCGTCGTCACTGTGGCGGCTATATCGCCGTTCCTGCGAGCCATGATCATGAAGAAGAACCACAGCCCCGAGTGGCAGGCGCTGTGGGCGCACAGCAACCGCAACCGCCTGTTCCTGCTCGTGACGGTGCTCGTGCGTGTCGTCATCGGCGTTAACTTCATCTTCTACATCTGCAACTACCTCAGCCGCTTCACGCCGGCCGTGATGATTACCATCGGACTGGTGATAGTGGTTCTCATAGTACTGTCGCGCCGCATCAAGCGCAACAGCATACGTCTGGAGCGCCTGTTCATCAACAACCTGCGGTCGCGCGACATCGAGGCGCAGGTGCACGGCCGCAAGCGGCCCCTATACGAGGGCAAGCTGCTGGACCGCGACATCCACATCGCCGACTTCGAGGTTCCCGGCGACTCGCTGTGGATGGGGTCTACGCTGAAGGAGCTGGCCCTGGGCCGGAAGTACGGCGTCCACGTGAGCAGCATACTGCGCGGCGGGCGGCGGCTGAACATCCCCGACGGCGACTTCATCATCTTCCCCGGCGACCACCTGCAGGTCATCGGCAGCGACGGACAGCTGTCGCAGCTGCAGCAGGCTCTCAGCACCGAGGTGATGGGCGACGACTATGAGTTGGAGAAGCGTGAGATGAAGCTGCGGCAGCTCATCATCGGCAGCGACAGTCCCTTCGTGGGCAAGACACTTGAGGAGAGCGGCATCCGCAGCCGCTACAGCTGCATGGTCGTCGGACTGGAGGAGGGTCAGGAGAACCTCTCGCCCGTCAGTCCGAAGCGCCGGTTCCAGGAGGGCGACATCATCTGGGTCGTCGGCGAGCAGCAGTCGCTCGACGCACTGCTTGCCTGACGCTGTTGAGATGAAAGAGCAAAGATTAAAAGATTATCAAGGTTTTTTGGTAGCTCTGAAAGGACATGGATTAAAAGATTATCAAGATTATATCTCCGGTGCCAGCCTTTAATCTTCAAAATCTTTTAATCTTTGTCCTTAAACCAAGCTTGGGTTTGCTTCGCTCATTGATGCTGAAGTCGAAGCGGAGACCGCCCGTGGCGTTGTTCGTGGCACTGATGGTGCCGCCGTGCAGCAGCACGGCGTTCTTGACGATGGCCAGTCCCAGGCCTGTGCCTCCCATCCGTCGGCTGCGCCCTTTGTCTATGCGGTAGAAACGTTCGAAGAGCCGTGGCAGGTGCTCCGCGGCTATGCCGATGCCGTTGTCGCTGAAGGTGAAGTGCCATCCGGCTGCCGTGCGCTCGGCTGACAGCTCGATGGCGGTTCCCTGTCCGGCGTAGTTGATAGCATTGTCGGTGAGGTTGCGGAAGATGCTGTATAGCAGCTGCCAGTTGCCTTCGATGCTGATGTCCTGTGGCAGACAGTTGCGGAACGTCATGCCGCGTTCGTCAAGAGCCTGTGCCGACTCCTCGACGATGTCGGCCACCATCACCGCAATGTCCACCCGCTCGCGCTGTAGCATCTGCGGGGCGTAGTCCATCTTGTTCAGCGTCGAGATGTCCTGCAGCAGTGCCGTCAGTCGGCGTGCCTGCGCATTGGTGCGGCGTATGAACTGCTGGCGTGTCTCTTCGCTCATGTCGGGGCTGTCGAGTATGGTGTCTGTATATCCGAGGATGCTGGCCACAGGTGTCTTCAGCTCGTGTGCGATGTTCTGCGTCAGCTCGCGGCGCATGGCGTTCTGCCGTTCCTGCTGTTCGCGTGTGATGCGCTCGTCCATGCTGCGGGCGTAGCGGAACAGCAGCCACCCTAATCCCGCCATGACGACGAGCGAGAAGAGCAGCAGATGCCAGTCGCTGACCTCGCCGAAGGGCTCCGAGAACTTACGGTCGTAGTCCTCGAACACCAGGAAGATGACAGCGTAGAGTGCAAACACCACCATCACGCTCATCCACATCTTGCGGCCTTCACTGATCTTCTTCATGCCCAATGCCCAATGCTCAATGCTTAATGCTCAATGAAACAAATAGCCGAACCCCTGTCGTGCGACGATGTTGGCGGCGTACGTACCTATTTTCTTACGCAGGCGCGCGATGGTAACATCTACCGTACGGTCGGTGACGACGACATCCTGCGGCCATGCCCCGTCGAGCAGCTGCTGACGCGAGAGCACCTCTCCGCGCCGGCTGAGCAGCAGCGTGAGCAGCTCGAACTCGGTCTTCGTCAGTGCCACCTCGCTGCCGTCGACGGTCACGCGCTTGCTCGCGGCATCCACCGTGAGTCCTTCGTAGCTGAGGCACCCTTCTCTCGGTGCCGTCACCGAGAGGCTCCTGTTGAGCACCGCCTTCACGCGGGCCGTCACCTCACGTACTGAGAAGGGCTTCGTCACGTAGTCGTCGGCACCGAGGCCGAAGCCCTGCAGTGTGTCGTCCTCCGTGTCCTTCGCCGTGAGGAATATTATGGGGATACGGGCCGTCGACTCGTCACCCTTCAGACGTGCTGCCAGCTCGAAGCCCGACATGCCGGGCATCATAACGTCGAGCAGCAGCAGGTCGGGCAGTGTGCTGCCGGGCTGTGAACCTCCGTCTACCTTGCCGCCGCCCATCTTGCCGATGGCCTCGTCGGCCGAGTATGCAGCGTCGGCATCGAAGCCTGCCGCACGGAGGTTGAAGAGCAGTATCTCGCAGAGGTCCTGCTCGTCGTCGACCACTAAAACACGTCTTTTCGTCATCACGGCCACAAAGTTACGACAAAGCGTTCAGAAAGCCAAACAAAATCCTTGTAATTTCATCCTCCACCTCGAACATTCCTCCTTCCTCGCTCCTCCTTCCTCGTTCCTCGAAAAAAACGTCACTTCCCCATTCTTGCCTGCACGACGTTGACCACATAGTCGCCAAGCTTCTCGCACTCGTTGACCAGGTCGGTGAACATCGTGCCGACGGCGTAGTCGTACTCGCGCTCGTTGACGGCACGAGTGTTGTCGCCCTTAAGTCGCTGGCGCAACTGGTTGATGTCGTTCTCTATGCGGTAGGTGTCGCGGATGTCGTGCTCGCGGCTGTGGCCCGTCATCACGATGTTCATCTGCGTAAGTGCGTCGTCGGTGAGCGACATCATCGCCGCCAGCTTGTTGTAGAGGGTTGGGGTGAAGTCCAGGCCTGAGGCCATACGGCGTTTCAGCGTTCGCGCCAGATTAAAGCAGGCATCGCCGATGGACTCCAGCTCGCTGATTTCGCGCAGCATCTGGCGCACCTTCATCTTCGTGATGTCGCTCAGGTGCCCAACGCTGACCTGTTCCAGGTAGCGCGCTATCTCTATCTCCATCTTGTCGGTGAAGTCCTCCTGCTGCGCCACCTTGTTGAACAGCTGTTCGAAACGCTCGCCGTCCTTCTCAGCCACCAGCTGGCGCACCGTGCCGAACATCTGCTGAACGCGGCTGGCGAAGTGCCCAGTCTCCTTCTGTGCCTGCAGCACCGAGAGCTCGGGTGTCTGCATGAGGTTCGCCTGGATGTACTGCAGGTGGAACTCCGCGTCCGCCGTCTGCTGCTTCTCGGGCAGCAGCCAGCAGACGACGCGTTCCAGTTGCGGGATGAACCCTATGAGTATGGCAGTGTTGGTTATGTTGAAGCACGTGTGGAACATTGCCAGCACCACGGGCAGCAGTGTGGCCTGTCCACCCGCCGCAGGGTCGTAGCCCACGAGCCGGCATACCATGTCGACGAACGGGTAGAACACGCAGAGCACCCAGACGACGCCGAAGACGTTGAACACCAGATGTGCCAGTGCCGCCCGCCGCGCCTGAGTGTTGGCACCCAGGGCTGCGAGGTTTGCCGTCGCCGTGGTGCCGATGTTCTCGCCCATCACCAGTGCTATGCCCAGGTATATGGGCAGTACGCCTGTAGAGCAGAGCAGTATGGTGATGGCCATGACGGCTGCCGACGACTGAACTATGCAGGTTATGACGGTTCCTATTGCGAGGAATGCCAGTATGGTCCAGTAGCTGCCGGTGTCGAACGACGCGAAGAAGTCGACGACGGCCTGGTTGTGAGCCAGGTCGAGCTCCTTGCCCGCCGTGCTGAGCATCACCAGCGAGAGGAACATGAAGGCTATGCCGAAGAGGAAGTCGCCGGCGTAGCGGTGACGTTTCTTGTAGATGAGCACCATGCCGACGAAGAAGGCGGGGAACACCACGTTCGTCAGGTCTACGTTGTATCCCAGCGACATGATCCATGCCGTCAGCGTGGTGCCGATGTTGGCTCCCATGATGACTGAGATGGCCTGTCCCAGCGTCAGCAACCCTGCCGACACGAACGAGACGGTCATTACCGTCGTGGCCGACGACGACTGCACGGCGCTCGTCACGAAGGTTCCCGTCAGCATGCCTGTCACGCGGTTGGTGGTCATCTTCGCCAGTATGTGTCGCAGCTGCGGGCCTGCCATCTTCTGCAGTGCGTCGCTCATCATCTTCATGCCGTAGATGAGCAGTCCCAGTGCCCCTAACAGCTTTAGTCCTATGAGAAAGTAGTCTTGTGTCATCCTTCTCTCTTTTTTGCCGCAAAGGTACGCAATCGCTGCCGCAGGTTCAAACGATTCCGGTTACAATACTGTTACAGCAGCCGATTGTAATCGTATTGTAACATGTGTTTTCTTTTTTTATTGAAGAGACAGTACAGAAAACAGAAAGTTTTTCGTAACTTTGCAGGCCGAAAAAACGGAGAAGTAATGGAATACATGTCACAGGAGGGCTACGACAAGCTCGTGGCCGAGTTGGAACACATGGTCAGCGTAGAGCTGCCTCAGGTGAAGGATGCCATCGCTGAGGCGCGTGACAAGGGCGACCTGAGCGAGAATTTCGAGTATCATGCTGCCAAGCGCGAGCAGACCCGTCTGCTGGGTCGCATCCGCTTCAAGCAGCGTGTGCTGGAGTTTGCGCGCGTCATCGACACGTCGCGGCTGAGCAGCGACACGGTTGGACTGCTGACGAAGGTCGAGATGACGAACGTCAGGACTGGTGCGCACATGACCTACACCATTGCCAGTCCGCACGAGGCCGACCTGCGTCAGGGCAAGATCTCGATAAAGTCGCCCATCGGGCAGGCACTCCTTAATAAAAAGGTGGGCGACACCGTCGAGGTCACGGTGCCTGCCGGTAAGCTGCTGCTGCGCATTGATAGCATCAGCCGCGAGGACTGACGGTTTTTCGAGGAACGAGGGAAAAAAAAGAATGCGACAGAAACGGCCGGTAGGCGGCCTTTCTGTCGCACTTTTCTTCGTCTGTCGTAACGTTTGAGTAACCTTTTTACTGTCAGTTGTTTGTGGAATAGAGAAAAGTGTGTATCTTTGCAGCAGGTTACAAAGAATGAAAGAACTAAACAATTTAATAATGAAGGTTATGAAGAAGAAAGTTTTTAACTGAATGCTGATGACCGCGATGGTTTGCGGACTCAGCCTGTCGTTCACCGCTTGCAGCGATGATGACGAGAATGAGAACGGTGGCAGAACGCTGCCATTGGTACCATCTCCTACGAGCGCGGCACTGGCAACGAGCTGGGCGTCATCGAGGTGAGTGTCAAGCAGCTGCCTAACCTGACGAAGATCCTGCTGGTGGAGAGCCAGGGCGACAACGTTGCCCAGCAGCCTTACTACCAGAAGGGCGACATCGTGGAGTACATAGGCTCTGACGACGCCCGTCTTCGGGTCCTTGGCGGTCTTGGCGCCGATGGCGGCGCGGATGGTGACGTCGTTCGTGCGGTCGTACAGGGCGTTGGTGGCGTTGCCCACGACGGAGCACTTGAAGAATGAGATTGACCCACAACGCTTGAAGATGAATATCATTGAGTACTTCAACGGGTTTTCGCAGGATGTGCAAGACATTATCGACAAGTTTAAGCTCCGCCAGCAGGTGGACAACAAAAAAAGGTTTTTTGAAATTGAATGAGGTTAACGAATTGATTTATGCATTTGAAGATAACGTGAATACTCTCAAAGAGTATAAAAAACATTTGATTTCAGATATTGTAACAGGTCAAATAAAAGTATGCTAAGCAAAATGGAAGACTACAGCGAATACATTATACAAGGCGAACCCGACAAAAGGGAACGTGTAAGGAACTGGATGACTGCCATCGGTTTGCAGGATGTTGATGACCTCAAACCTTCGCAGTACTTCCTTGATACTGTTAAGCAGAATATTGAAGGCAAGATTACACTTGAAGAAGTCCGTAAACTTGTCGATCAATACTATACTACGAAGGAAGGTCTTCAACAAGAAAAACGAACGGAAGAAGCCGATAAGGTGGCTGTGCGTATAGCAGAACTGATTGCACACAAGGCATTCAGCTTCCGCCCCAACTGTCTTGCATCAATCCATCGCCATCTGTTTGAAGGTATCTACAAGTTTGCAGGTATATACAGAGATTACAACATTACCAAGCCAGAACTCGTTTTGCGTGGTGACACCGTAAGATACGAATCAGACAATCTGATAAGCGACACCCTTGAGTATGAGTTTGACACCGAAAAGAAATTCTCATACGAAGGTCTGTCTATGCCAGAAATGGTGAAGCATATAAGTCGTTTCATTGCAAATGTATGGCAGATACATCCTTTTGGCGAAGGAAATACCCGCACAACAGCTGTGTTTGCGATACAGTTCTTAAGAAACTTAGGCTTCGAGGTTACTAACGAAATCTTTGCAGAGAACTCAAAGTATTTCCGCAACTCACTCGTAAGAGCCAACTACACCAATATGCAGTATGGTATTACTGAGACAACAGAATATCTGGAACGATTCTTCCGTAACTTGTTAATGGGAGAACAAAATGAATTGAAGAGCAGATACATGATTGTGGGTACAAAATGGGAAGAAAACAAGAAAGAAGATTCTACAGCTGCCCAAGAAAGTACCCAAGAAAACTCTGGTGGTACCCAAGAAAGTACCCAAGAAACGAACAAGAGTACCCAAGAAATGATTTTTGACGAAATTCGTAAGCATCCTTTCACTACTCGCGAACAACTTGCCAAGGTCATCGGCATCACACCTGATGGTATCAAGAAGCAGCTGGATAAAATGAAGAAAGCAAAGCGCATCAAGCATGTTGGGCCGACGAAAGGCGGTCATTGGGAAATCATAACAGAATAAAGGGGTCACCTGCATAACCGTGTGTGAACCTCCACACTAAAATCGTGATATTATCGTTTTATTAGAAACGAGATATCACAATGAATCCACAATACGAAATCCTTGCCAAATGCTTGTTGCCTGAGCATATGCTCGACTGGTTTGAACTGACCGATGTTGAGGTCAAGCCAAAGGAAGCAAAGAGAGACAACTCTGCTCAGGATAATTCTTTTCCCAGTCCAAACATCATCCATCTGTATCTTGATGAGAATGATCTGACACCAGACAATCGTGAAGACCTGCGTCCTAATGGTTTT
>Ga0310697_10000585_pt1 | contig 47633 bp, 32 predicted proteins | sample 172DNAGHGlowgp2_FD_203883 | JGI IMG/M metagenome (GOLD analysis project Ga0310697, IMG submission 203883) | Sheep rumen microbial communities from Palmerston North, Manawatu-Wanganui, New Zealand - 1728 DNA GHGlow gp2 (v2) (version 2) | ecosystem: Host-associated > Mammals > Digestive system >...
GGAGCAATGTTCACGGGCACGATGACACCGATGTAATCGGGGTAAATGGTGGGGGATGCGTCAGCCTCAACGAATTGCTCGGGGACGGAGGGGGAGGAGCAGGCGCAAAGAATAAAGACCCACCCCCAAACCCCTCCCTTGAGGGAGAGGAGAAGCTGGTGCGATGGTATGAAAGCACGCAAAAAAGAATGAATATTAATCATATAATGCTAGAAATTGCTAGAGGACTAACTCCCCTCCCTAACGGGAGGGGGACGGGGGTGGGTCCTTAATTTGTCTTTTGATTTCTCACCAGGAAGTAGAAATAGTAGAAAGTACCTCCGAACTGGGGATAGAAGGCGACGGCTTTCTGTTCCTCCGTCATGGGACCGCACTGTTCGTTGAAGCGCATGAAACGCTCGTAGGTGTCTCGCACTTCCTGGTCGAAGGGCATGCGGCTGATATCGACTTTGTCCTCCAGATGGCCGTAGAGGTAGGCGGCCTCCTGGTAGTGGCGTGGCATGTGGCGCTCGGGATTCATGGTGGCGAACTTCATGAAGCGGGGCCAGAAGAGGTCGATGTCCTTCATGATGAGTGCGCAGATGAGTGTCATCTCCTGGAAGAGCGGGTCGTCGCCGTTGCCTTTGGCGAAGGTCTGCAGGAGGTACATCTCCACAAGCGTGTTGTCGCCGTCGAGGCGGTCGGGGTAGGTCATCATGTGGAGGATGGGCGCGAACTCCTTCATGCTTTGTTCGTCGAGGAGGGGCTTGCCGGCCTTGGCGGAGGCTTCCAGCTTGTCAAGGTCAAAGGCTTCGGGGGAGTCGAGCAAGCGCTCATACCGCTCTGCCCACTCGCGGTGGAAGGTGGTCTTCTTCAGCAGGTCGAGGTACTTGCGGGCTACGGCCCATTCGTGGTTGAGCATGGAGGTGCGGGCCATGAATTTCAGCGTCTCGGCCTTCCAGCCGAACTCCACACCGTCCTCCATACACCAGCGGTAGCAGAAGTTCTCCTTGCCGTAGTGGTAGTAGATGAGCTTGCCGCCGACCTGTGTGATCCGCACTTTCCACGGGGCGTTCTGGGGTGTGGCCCCCTCGGGGTAGAAGAACATCTCGTCACCGGCGCGGCCCAGGCGGAAGAGAGCAAGGTTCTTGTACATGATCATCTGGCGCGTGGGCTTCACGTCGCTGCTGCCATCGCGGGAGATGGTGAGCACACGCTCCCAATCCAGTTCCTCCACGGCGCGGTTCATGGCCAGCTCCTTTTGGAAATTAACATCGTGGTACCAGGCTTCGCTAACGCCGACGATGGCGGCGAGTAAGAGTACGATGGTTGCTAAGCCCTTGGCCCACGGGCGCAGCTTCTTGGCGAAGGCAAAGCCTTCACTCGCACTCAGTGCAATGAGCACGATGAAGGCGGCAATGATGGCGTAGTAGGGGATGCGGTACTGCTCGAAGCTCTCTGCGCTGTAGCGGAAGGAGGGTAGGGCTGCTACATAGAGGAAGGAGCGCTCCGTCATCTCAAAGACCAGTTGGTAGTAAATCTGCGGGATGATGGCAATGAGGACGAGGGAAGGGAGAAAGTTTAAAGTTGAGAGTTTAAAGTTTAAAGAGGAATCCTTCACCCTTGGGAATAATCCTAAGAGCCCTGTTGCCCCTAAAGCCCAAGCCCCGAAGAAGGGATAGCCGGCGATGCAGACGATGGCCATCCAGCAGAGGCGCGCCCAGCGGGCTGCTTTTTCAGGAAGACGGTCATCGAGCAGGCGTTGTATGGCGAGGCAGAGGGTGGCGAAGAGGACGCCGACGGTGGGCACGAAGAGGTGGCCGGGAAGCTTCTGGTAGTAAATCCAATAACCTGTTTGCACAAAGCAGGCCATGAGGGCGAGGGGCACAAGAACCGTCAGTGCCATCCACGGTCCTTTCAGACGATAGATCCATGCCAGCAGAAGACAGATGATGAGCCAGAGACCGCAGAGGATACCGACGCCGAGCCAGGGGTGGAAAAAATACTGCGTGAGATAGGTGGCACACCAAGAAGCTGCGCCACCCGGATATTGCATCATCGTCTTCCAATAGAGTCCGGTGGGAAGCCATAGGTTCAGTTCCTGGGCCCGCAGTAGCATTTCGCTCTCTGAAAGGACCAGCTTGAAGCCTGCCACCAACAACAAACCGATGACGGGTAGCCACCATAAAGGCCCACCCCCGACCCCTCCCGTGAGGGAGGGGAGAGGCTGGCGCGTTGCATTATTTTTTCCTTTCTTCATCAGAAATTATCTCTTTATCTTCTTTATCCTCCTCTCCCTGCCCTCACGGGAAGGGAGAGAGGGTCTTTATTTATTTGCCTTTACAATATATGTGAAGCTGTGGTTCTTATACTTGGGGATGAAGCGGTCTTGTGGCCATGCGCCCCAGCTGGTGACGCAACCGAGACCCATCTGGAAGGCACGCACCTGCACGACGGTGTAGTCACGAGCAACCAGATCACCGCTGTGGCTCTGGTGGGCATCTTTGCGCGGGCCATCGTCGAGGTCGCTGATCTCATAGGGCATTGCAGACACCTCCATGGGGCCGCAGGCTTCGAAGGTGACAGCGGGATGAGATGCGTCGCCTTCCATGCGCCACCAGATGATGTCGCAGTGGTTGCCGCTCTCCTGCGGACGGACGTAGCCGTCCCAGTATTGCTTGCTGACCTCGCCGCCATAGATGTCCATGAAGGCGTTGTCCTTGCGGTCGCAGTAGTTCTCCACGGGGCCGCGACCGAAGTAGCGGACATTGCTGTAGGCTTTGTTCAAACGCCAGGTCATGCCCATGGCGTACATCTGCCAGCCTTGGTGGTCTCCGGCTTTCAGGTTCTCGGTGACGATGAGCTCGCCCTTCGGGGTGAGGACGTAGGTCATGATGAGATCGGCATCCACGGCATCGCAGTGATACGCTACGATGACCGATTTGCTCTGGTTGTCAAGTTCGGTGCATTCCATGGATGTCTTGTTCCAGCGCGGATTACGCCAAGCAGAGAAGCTGTTCTGCATCCCTGCGCCGTAGTCGTTGTCGGTGGGAGCGCGCCAGAAACTGGGCTCCACGCTCTTGCGGTCTTCGAGCACAGACTTGCCGTTGACGTCGAAGTAATCGATATTACCTGTCCACTTGTTCCATGTCACGCTGGTGCCATTGGCAGAGAGGGTGAGCCAAGCCTTGGCTTCATCCTTGCTGACAGCTTCGGGTTGTTGAGCTAACACATTACCCTTCTTGTCAACAGCGGGAGTGGGTTTAGCGGCGGTCATGACAGCGTCAGCTGAGGGGAAGGTGTAGGGTTGCAGTTCAAACTGTGCCTTGGCGATGACCTCGCCTTTCTTGAGGAGGCCGCGGTCGGCTTTGAGGGAGAAGAAGACATCCACGGCAGCCCATTGGTAGCCATTGACGAGTTGCTTGAGCTGTGACAGCATCTGCTCGGGAATAGTGAAGTGCTTGCGCTGCTGGGGAGCGAGGTTGAGGGCCTGGGGATAAGTGTAGCGCTCGCTGTGCATCTGCTGGCCGTCATAGGCGTTGGCGACCACCGTCACCTCGACATCGTCGAGCGAGCGGAAGAAGTACTCGTTGTAGAGTTCAACTTCACCGTCTAACAAGGTCTTGCCTTCGGGAACGGTGACCCAGATATCTTGATAGTAGTATTGCACCTCATAGGCATGGGGGTGGAGGCGTCGGTCGGCAGCGATGACGCCGTTGCAGTTGAAGTTGTGGTCGGTGGCGGGATAGCGGCCGAAGTCGCCGCCGTAGGCCATGATCTCCTTGCCCGTTACGCGGCTCTTGCTGCGCATGCCCTGATCGACGAAGTCCCAGATGAAACCGCCTTGGTACTTGGGGTACTTGCGGATGATGCGCCAATACTCAGCGAAGCCGCCCATGCTGTTACCCATGGCGTGGGCATATTCACACTGGATGAGCGGACGGGGATTGTCGCCCTGGGCATACTTCTCGCAGTTGCCATAGCCGTAGTACATGGGGCAGAAGATGTCGGTCTTACCGTTCTGGCCGGCCTGCTCATACTGCACGGGACGTGAAGTGTCGATGGCCTTCACGGCATCGTAGGCATCCTCGAAGTTCTTGCCGTAGCCGGCCTCGTTGCCCAGGCTCCAGAAGATGATGCTTGGGTGGTTCTTCTGCACCTGCACATTGTGCTGGTTGCGCTCGATATGTGCTTTGTTGAAGATGGGGTTCTTGGCGAGGGTCTTGTCGCCATAACCCATTCCGTGGGTCTCGATGTTTGTCTCGGCGACGACATACAGACCGTATTCATCGCAGAGGTCATACCAGCGAGGGTCATCGCTGTAGTGGCAAGTGCGCACGCCGTTCATGTTCAGCTGTTTCATGATCTTGATATCCTCAATCATGCGCTCGATGCTGACGACATAGCCACCGTCGGGATCCAGTTCATGACGGTCGGCACCCTTGATGAGGATGGGTTGGCCGTTGACGAGCAGCTGGCCGCCCTCAATCTTGATGTTGCGGAAGCCTACGCGCTGGGTGGTAGCCTCGACGAGGTTGCCCTTCTTGTCCTTGAGGGTCAGGGTGAGGGTGTAGAGGTTGGGAATCTCAGCGCTCCAGGCTTTGGCATTGTTGACCGTCAGGTTGAGGGCAGTGGACGAACCGCTGCCAACGGTGCTGTGGGCGCTGCCAACGGTGGCGGAGGCGGTACCTGCGGGGCGGCCTGCGGGGTCGGTGAGAGCGAGGTCCACGGTGTAGCCCTTGGCGGAGGGGGCGGTGATGTCAACAGAGAGCTGGCCGTCCTTGTAGCCGTTCACGAGGTCCTGATGAACGAAGATGTCCTGGATGTGTGCCTTCGGGCGGGCATAGAGATACACCTCGCGGGCGATGCCTGTGAAGCGCCAGAAGTCCTGATCTTCGAGGTATGAGCCGTCGCACCAGCGCATGACACGCATGGCGATGAGGTTCTCCTTGCCAGGGGTGAGGTACTTGGTAAGGTTGAACTCAGCCTCCATCTTGGAGTCTTCGGCATAGCCCACTTCCTTGCCGTTCACCCATACCTGCAGGTTGCTGGTGGCGGAACCTACGTGGAGGTAGATGTCCTGCCCTTTCCATGCAGCGGGCACGGTGATGGTCTTGCGATAAGAGCCCGTGTAGTTGTTGCGCTCCTCTACGTAGGGAGGGTTGCTGTTGAACTGGGTGTCCCATGCGTAGCCCACGTTCTTGTAGATCTTGTCGCCGTAGCCGTTGACCTCAAAGAGTCCGGGGACGGGGAAATCAACCCATTTTGAATCATCGAAGGCGGGCAGGTAGAAGTTGGCGGGCGCGTCGGTGTGGTTCTTCACGAAGTTGAAGCGCCACATGCCTTCAAGGGAGAGGTAGCGGTCGCTCTTCGTCTTGTCGTTCTTAGCGGCCTTGTCGGCGCTCTCAAAGGCGAAGAAACTGGCGCGCGGTTTCTCGGTGTTCACGCGAGTGATGTTGGGATTCAGCCACGGCTCTTTCTGGTTCTGTGCGTTGGCCGTAGCGGCACAGAGTTGCGATGCTATCGCAACAAGCAGGACGATGAAATTCTGTTTCATTGTGTTCAAAGTGATTAGTTAGTCAAATGATGGTGCGAAGATACGGAAAATTCGCCATTCGCGCCAAACTCTTTGTCCTAAAAAAACTGAAAAAAGAAGGAATCGGCTGTCTGGGCGATTCCAGACAGCCGATTCCTATCTATTATGAGGCTTTCTCAGCGAGAGAATGCGTCTATTTATTGGGAAGTTTGAAGTACCAGTTGTCGCTGTTCTGCAGATGGCTATACAGGGAACTGTTGGTGGTGCCGCTGCGCTCGGAAATCATCTTAGCGACGCGATCCACACCCTTCTGACCACCAATCATACGGCTGTAGCAGAGGAGGTCGAAGAAGCGGTTACCCTCGAAGGCGGTTTCCAGACCCATCTCCTCCAGGATGAGGGAGGCGATGGCTTCCTGCACCTTGCGCTTGTTGGCGGGGTCGTAGATCTCCTTTTCGCTTAAATCCGTGGTGGCGCCCTCATAGCGCTTCCTCATGCGGTTGATCTGTTCCACATAGTTGTAGTGGGTGCCATAGGTGCCATCCTCATATTCACCGTAATTTACTTCTTCCAACTTGAGGAGACCGCAGCCACGGGCATGGATACCCATGGTCACCGCACCGGAGTTGGGATTCGGATCCTCGCGAGCTTGGTAAATATTGTACTCGGTCACGCCTGTGTAGTACGTAAATTCCTTATTGCTGTCATCACCTTGCAGGTAGTTCGTCTGGAAGTTCAGGAAGGGAACACCGCTGGCGGCCTCTGCCTCTTTCTGGCCGATGTACTTGCAGATGATGCCGGTCTTAGCGTGTAGCTCACGTGTGGTGGTTTCTGCGGCCATGTGCAATCCGACATAGGCCATGGTGTCTGCGTGGGTCGTCAGGGGTTCCAGACCCGGATGGAGCATGTCATCGAAGAACTGCTTGTAGTCGGTATAGATGACGGGGGAGGTCTCCGCGGTTGCGGTGGTCGGGTCGTAGAACGTGAAGGCTACGGAAGGATCGTTGGGATTCGGTTCGGGAGTAATCGGATTGCCGAGTTCATCCTCGTCGGTCGGGTCGTAGTACTCAAACTTGACGAAGTCATAGGAGTTCTCATCCTTGGGAACCCAACCGTCGGAACCTACCAAGCCGTGACGGAGGATGGCGAAGGCATAGCCCGGGAAACCAGCTCCGTTCAGCGCCTCCGCAAAGCGCAACCAGATGTTGGCCTTGCGGTAGATGATGGGATAGGTGCTGGAGAAGTCTCTCTGCATCTGACGCTTTTCGAGATTGTATCCTTTGACTTTAATGTTTTGCTTGACGACGAAGCTGATTTCATCGGTGCTGCCCGTCTTGCTGTCGGCATCGGTGTCCGTAGTCATGCGGTAACGGACATCACCGGCATTCAGATAGGTGTTACATCTCGGTGTGCTTCCCACATAGACCTCGTGATCCTGCAGCTTGTTCAGGTTGGTGTATGCTTTGGAGGCATCCAACTGGTGCTGGTAGTTGCGCTCAAGGTCGATGGTACCCGTGGCGACACTGTCGCCCGTCACGGAGAGCGTCTGATTGAAACCGAAGAGCTCGTTCATGGCACGGAAGACGATACCGTTCAGTTTGTTCTTGGAGGAGGGAATGACGGTCACCACCTCATTGGACATACTGGGCTTGTAAATCGAGTAGAAGATACTTTCCCAAGAGGTTTGGTTAATCACATAGTATTGCTCCGTACTTTGGTTCTTATTGAAGCGCGCATAATAGCGATTCGGATAGAGCGGGCCGCCGCGTTCGGAATTCAGGTAGTTGTAGTAGTACTGTGCTGCCTGTCGGTAGTCGGCTTCAGAGCCCTCGCCTTGTGCGCGGAGGAGCCAGATGTCACCCAGCACCAGATCCTGCGGGAAGATGCACTGCGAAGCGTAGGCGATGATGTTGCTGCCGCCATAAGATCCGTAGTCGGGGTAGGCGATGACATCGGAGGGATCATCGGCAAAGAGGGATGGGATGTGGCGCAGCTCGTCCAGCATCTTTACGGCATTGGAGGTGGCAAGGGTGTTTGCATCCACATATTGTGTGGATTGGCGGAACTCCTCCATGTCAGCTGTGGAGAGCATGGGCTTCTCGAAGTACGGTACACGGCCGTAGGTGAGGACCAGCTGGAGGTAGGCCCATGCGCGGATGGCCACCACCTGAGCGTACTCATTCCTCATGATAGGCTTGTTGAGGCCCGAGAGGGTGGTGATGTCAGCCTGGCTGATGTAGGCATTACACGAGTTGACGATGTGGTAAAAGTCCGCAGCCTTCAGGAAGCGGTTGGCGCCGTCAGCGGTATTTCCGCTCATGCCGAAGTTGAGGATGGCGCTGATGGAGTCGCTCACGTATTCCGTGCCGCTCACCATGTCACCACGACATTCGCCAAGAATGACATAGCGCTCAGCTACCTGCTGCACGCTCTTGTAGATACCCCAATAGCTGTACAGCGTATCCGAAGCCACTTCTTCAATGCCGACATTGCGGTCCATGTCGCCTGTCAGCATATCCTCGCAGGAGGTGATTCCAACGGTCGTCAGTGCGAGGAGTGTCAATGCAAAGATATTCTTTTTCATCATGATGTCATGTTAGAGGTTAATGGATACGCCTACGTTGAAGCTACGACCGGAGGGCAGGAGACCCGTGTCGATGCCTTGGTAGAGGCTATGGTTACGGGCACTCATCTCGGGATCGGTGCCCAGGTACTTGGTCAGCGTGAACAGGTTATTGCCTTCAGCCCATACCTTCAGACCCTGGATGTAGTCGTTGCGCAAGGGAATGACGTAGGTGAGGCGTACGTTCTTCAGCTTCAGGTAGCTGCCGTCCTCAATCCAGCGGTCTGACATACGCTCGTTGTTGCGCCAGTCGTCGCAGTCAGGATAGCACACCTTGGGAATATCGGTCTGCTGACCTTCATACGTCCAGCGCTTCATCAGGGCCGTGGTCTGGTTGTAGGTGGTGTTGCCGCCTTCGAGGATGCTGCGCTGGTAGTTGTAGATGTCGTTGCCCAAGGAGTACTTGAAGATGACATCCAGACGCAGGTTCTTCCAGGTGAGTGCGGTGAAGATGTTACCGAAGATATCGGGGTTGGGGTTACCGATGACCACGCGGTCGTTGTCATCGATGACACCGTCGTTGTTCTGGTCCACGAAGCGGACGTCACCAGCCTGGAAGGCGTCATAGGGACGGTTTTCGATGCCGGTGGGGTATCTCAGGTAACCATACTTACCAGCGGTGCTGGCTTCTTGATCGCTGGCGAGGACACCGTCTGTTTCCCATCCGAAGAAGCTGCCGGCGGCATAGCCTTCGGCGGTAAGGATGTTATCCACACCATAGATGCTGTTGGTGATACCGTTGACGGGTGTCCCACCTACGGTGAGACCGTTGTTATAAGTCGGCAACTTGGTGATCTCGTTGGTGTAGTGACCTACGCTCAGACCCAGTTCCCATTTCCAGTCTTTCTCGTTGATGATGGCACCATTGGCGTGTACCTCAAAGCCTCGGTTCTTCAGCTGACCGTCGTTGGTCCAATAGCGTCCGAGACCGGAGATGTAATCAATATCGCTGAGCGTCAGTAGGTTGTCGGTGGTGTGCATGAAGAAATCAACACCTGCGTTCAAGCGGTTCTTGATGAAGGAGCCTTCCAACGCTACATTGAGGCGTGTGGTGGTTTCCCATTGGATGCTAGTGTTCTCAATGTTATTCAGCACCAGACCGACGGTGTTGGCCGTGACGCGCTGGCTCTCCCAGTAGGTGCGGGAAGCGTAGTAGTCAATGCCGTCGTTACCGCTCTGGTCGAAGCCGGCGGTCAGCTTCAAGTAGTTGATGCCCTTGCCCGGCTTGAACCATTTCTCGTTGGAGATGACCCAACCCAGTTGCAGGCTCGGGAAGATACCCCAGCTCACACCGCCGATGTGGAGGCCGTCCTTCGTCTTTTTACCGAAGCGGCTGCTGGCCTGTGTGGAGAGGGTGAACTCTGCGAAGTACTTGTTCTGGAAGTTGTAGGCTGCATTGAGATAGTATGCCATGTCAATCCAGTTGTCCTTCGTGCCACCGTAGTTGACGTATGCCATGCTCTTGGAGATATTGGGCAGTTTGTCGTTCTCGTTGTTGTAACCACGGATGAAGGAGTAGCTGTAGTTGTAGTTGTTGTAGCGCCATCCTGCGAAGACCTTGATGTCATGTGCGCCGTAGGTGTTACCCCATTCCAAGCGCAGGTCGTTGTTGATGGTCGTTTCCTTGGTGAACTGCGACTTCAGCACGGAGGAGATGGCTCCCAAATCCTTCAACTGGTACAAGGTCGTACCATTGATGGGGAGGAAGTACTTCTCGTTGTTGCGGTTCAGGGTGTAGCAGAAGCGGTCGCTGATGGCAAACTGCTTGGTGATCTGGTACTTCGGGAAGAAGTTGATGCTGATTTGCGTCAGCTCAGCGTAGTTCTTATTCTTGCCCTTGCCGTTCTCCAGGATCCAATAGGGGTTGCGGAGGCTCTCGTTGATGTCGGGATCCAACTCATTGGCGAACTGGAAGGGATTCTGTACCCATTGTCCTAACAAGGCTGTGGAGGCATACTTACCAGCGTAGGAGTCGGAGAGTGCCAGTGTGCCGGTACCGTCGCTTTGGTAGTAGGCGTAGGGTGACAGGAACGGTGCTTGCAGGAGGCCCAGCACGTTCGTGGAACCGATGTTCTGCATGGAGTAGTCTTCACTGAAACCGGTGTCCAACACATTGAAGCTGGTCTGGTTGTAGGCGATGTCCAGTCCGGCACGCAGCTTCGAGAAGATCTGGATGTCGGTGTTGAAGCGCAGGTTCAGACGGCTGAAGTCATTGCCTTTGAGGGTGGATTTGCCGTCGGCATAGCCGAGTGACAGGGCGTACATACCGATGTCATCACCACCTTCCACGCTCACCTTATAGTTCTGTACGAAGGTGTTGCGATAGAGGTCTTCCTGCCAGTCCGTGTTGTTGTGGAAGATCTTGTAGTAGTAGTTACTGCTTTCGGGGGCGTCGTTCAGGAAGGTGTATTTGCTGAGGCTGCTGGTGGCAGACTCACGCACCTCCCTCACCGTACCTGCCAGCTCACTGATGTAGTTGCGGTAGGCGGGGCCGTCCATCATCTTGATCTTACTGGGCACCAGCTCTGTGCCGCCATAGACGCGGACATTGATCTTAGTGGCCATGCTGTGACCGCGCTTGGTGTTGATGATAATCACACCGTTGGCACCCTTGGCGCCATAGAGGGCGGTACCGTTCTTCAGCACTTGGATGCTTTCCACGTTCTCCGGATCCAGACCTGCGAGCAGGTTGTTGTAGAAGCCTTCGTGGAGGCTGGTACGGTCTTCTTCGAGATCGACCATATTGCCATCGATGATGAACAGAGGCTGTGCGTTGGCATTCAAGGAGTTGACACCGCGGATGGTCATGTAGGCTCCTTGCGCGAGCAAGCCGCTGCGGTTGACGGAGTGGATATCACCGGCCAACAGATTCTGGATGTCGGTCTCGATACTGAGGGAGCTGGTCTCGCTGAGCTTGACTTCCTTTTGTGCCAGAATCGAAGTGCCATCGGTGTAGTAGGTCTTGAACTTACTGCTCAGCAGGCGGGCATCTTGGTCTGTCTCGCCTTTGATGGCCATTTGCAGGATGTTGTACTCGGGTGCTTCCACGATGAGGGCATGGCAGAACTCCGGCACTTGCAGCTGGTAGCTACCATCCTCTTCGGTCAGCGTGGAATACTTCGGCAGTTGCAGGGCCTGTACGCGAACACCACTCATGGGTTCTCCCGTGGCATCGTCCACAATGCGTCCGGCGACCGCTTTCATGGGATACTCCTTGTCTGCCTTCTTGGCCGAGCGTCGTTTCGCCAGGGCGATGCTGTCTGCCTCGGCGCTATTGTCAACGAAGTTCTCGTCGAACATATCCTGTGCCATCACGGTCGTCCAGCTTCCGCCAATGGCGAAGAGCAGGCATAGTCCCAAGCGGATGGCCGTATCATTGAAATGTGTGAAATAGGATTTCATACGTGTCATATCAGAAGGTTTAAATACTCACGTTATTCTTCATTACTCTGCTTGGGGCGTAGGATGATGCGATCCAAATTAAAGCGGGCCTGATAGCCTTGCTTCTGCAGAGAAGTCGTAATGCGGTTCGACGCAATCTTGATGGTAGGATAAGCCTTGGGCAGATTACGGTAGGAGAAGGGGAAGGTGAGGATGTCGTTCATCCAGAACGTATCCACTTTCTCTCCTTGATAATCAATATAGGAGGTAGTGCTCGACGTCTCAGGATTGGTCCATTTGAGGTTGGGCGTTGTCTTTTCCTTGAGCGGGTTGTCGCTTTCGATGTAGGTGACGGTGACCGTCAGGCGATTCTTCTTGATGGCATCGGGATAGTCCTCCGGATCTGTGCTATTCCGGTAGAAGTCAGGTACGAGTACGATGCCGACCTCGTAATCGGTACCGCTGAGAATCTGGTGATCCTCATCGTTGCTTCTCAACTTGAACGACACTTGTGGCTCACCGCTGGCGCGATAGAAGGACATGAAGGTACCATCCTTGCTCACCGTACCATATTTCTTAGCCAAGTCGCTGCTGTTGTTGATACCCGGGTGCTCATAGTGAGACATATACTGGTAGTGCTCCGTGTCCTTAATTTCGCTGTCAGTGAGGTTATAACGGACATGTTGGAAGATGGCACTGGGGGTCACCTTGACCTCAACGTTGAGGGCGTTGTAGGTAAGGGGATAGTTCCAATGCTCCACCGGGTAGATCAAACCATTGCTGACTTGGATCGGCTGCTTGTCTTCAAAGAGGAGCTTGCGCACATCCTCTGAACCCTCCTTGTCGATCATGAAGGTGTCAGTACGTGTGTCGAAGAGCTTGTACATCGGGTTCTTCAGGAAGGTCTCGACGGTCCAGAAGTCCGGTTGTTCCTTGGTGCGGCGTTGCATGCGGACATTGAAGACGAGGGGTGATACGATGTCCATGGCGATGGCATCGTCCTGCCGCACATCCGAGACATTCAAGATCATGGTAGATTTGGATGTGGCGTTGTCTTTCGGCATATCATCCACCTTGGACATATCGTAGTACGCTTTTGCATAGTTGTACCAAGGCCTCATCTTCGTGGCAGCCTCTTCCCATGCTGCATCTGTGGGGAGCACCATGGCCCAGATACTGTCTTCCTGCTCGATGTTGGCTGCGATGCCCTTGTGTGGCATGGCCCATTCCACGGAGCTGGGCTGATAGGAATAGTAGTACAGGGAGTTGAAGCGGGTATAGACGCTATCTACGTAAATAGGCTCACCCGTCTCCGGGTCTGTGCCTGCCACCGCGCTGAGGTCGGCGTCGAAGTAGAGCGTATCGTGACGGCTGATCCAGTCGTTCAGAAACGTATAGCCCTTGTTGGCACGGATGTATTCGTAGATGTTGTACGAGAACGGTATGGGCTGCGCCACAATGTGCATGACACCATTCACCGCACTGATATTGGTCTTGGTCAAGGGGATATCCTTGATGGTCTTGGCCTGACGGTCGAAGTGCGCTTTCTTGTTGTTGATGAACAACACGCGTTCGGGTTTGCCCTGCGGATTGAGTCCGGATGCCACATAGCGGTTGCGGCTGATGTGGTTGCCGACCAGGCGGAGGTATGCATCGTAGGGGTTGCTTTGCAGCAGGGCCTCATATTCCTGCACATCCGCTTGGGTGAAGGTCGTGTTGTCGGGCGCAAACAGCGTCAGGACCTGGTTGCCGTCAAGGACGTTCTTGAAGGTGTAGCCCTCAATCATGTGCTTCTCATCCTTAAAGGCCGGCGTCTTCTCCACAATGCGTGCGAAGTTGGACAGCTCGGGATTGCTGGACAGCAGCGACCACAGCGTTTCTGTTGCGACGCCGCCAGGGCCGCTCTCTTCGGGGATATCGAAATGGTCATCGGTGCAGGAGGTGAAGGCGACCGGCAGGACGAGGCTCCAGACTCCTAAGAGAATGACTTTGGTTAAATTGGTTCGTATCATATGCTTTCGATCGTTTTTAGGTTACCAAATGTCTTCGGGCTCTACAGGGTTGTCATAGACGTCCTTGGCGACGAACTCGAAATAGTCCATGAAGAACTGTAGCTCTTCGTCGTCGAGCACGCTCTTGAAGCGGATGTAGTAGGTCTCATCGGGATCCAGATCCTTGCTCACCATGATGCGTCGCGTGACGTTCTCTCTAATGATGCCCAAGTCAGCTGAAGTGGAAGCTCCGCAATGGTAATACTTGGGTCCTTTCATGAAGCCGCGTGCACGCAGGCCTTTGGTGACCTCATCCTGTTCTTCTGTGCTGAGTTTGTCTTCTGCCTTGTAATCGGCCTCTGAGGTGTAGCCGAATGTAGAGGTCTGGTTGCCGTTCTTGAAGCGGTGATATACAAAGCCAATGCGGAGGTCCATGGGGATGTCCTGGGCGGGCAGGTAGTTGGGGTCAGAACCGAAATAGACCTGACACATACTACGCTTTGACGAACCAGAGCTGACACCAAAGCGAATCTCATAATGTCCGCGCTTGGGCACGGGCGGCAACTTCATGGTGAACTCGTACTTACCGATGATGTTGAACTCATCACCCTGATAGTTATGCCAGCCGCGGCTGTAGCCAGAGAGGTAGTAGAAGCCGGTACCGTCGCGCATCGACACGTCGGCCAGGTAGGGATATTCAACGGGGAATCCTACGGTGCCGCCGGTCTTGTGACCTGCTGGTGAGAACTTGTATTTGCCCATCGGACGGCGCAGGTCGTTGTTAATCATCTCGGGGAACATGGCGGCCATGTTGATGCGGATGCGTTCGCCGAAAAGTCGGTTCTGTACGTTTTCGGTATATACCAGCAGTCGCTCAATAGGATAGATGCAGCTGTTCAACAGCTTCTTGTGCTTGGCAGCATCCTCGGCCTGGAACCTGACGCGTACGCCACGGTTCTCGTCTGCTTTGTGATAGCAGAAGGCGCTACCGGGATCCTTGAACAGTCCGCTCTCGTGGTAGTCGTTGTTGGTGGGGTTGCTCTCATCGCTGAACTGTCCACGTCCGTTTCTGAGGATGGGGAAGCGGTTGAGGAAGATGCCGGCATTGCCGTCGCTGAGCTCGGGGTCTTCCTCGACACTCTCCTTGCTTTGGTAGATTTTCAGCAGGCGGCGCTTACCCATCGTCGTATAGTACTCATAGACAGGTATGGTGTATTGTCCTGCAGTCTGACTGAAATAGTATCCATTCTCATTATAATGGATGACGATATTTTCGGGCGTCAGCTTCTCCGGCAGAATGTGGTAGGTGACGAACTGGTTGACGATGTTGTTCTCATTCGTGTAGTCGTCATCCTGACGTGCATCGGGATAGAGTTGGTTGTCAATCAGGAATTGTTTGATGTCACCCACCTCAATCTGGTTGTAGGTCTTGCCAGGCAGCAGCTCTTCCCAGTAGGCATCCGGCTCTGCAAAGATGGTAAAGCCGTACTTGCGGTGGTCAGGAATGGGACCAGTACCTTCCGCATCTGAGTGCAGGGGCAGATCTTTCACCGCCTTGGTCTTGTAGAGGGTTTCCCACACATCATCCTGTGTCTTGCTGAGGGTGTCATCCAGGCCGCAGGCGAGGATGAGCTTGGCCATCACGATATAGCCTTTCACACCTTCTGCAATCATTTGCCGCAGCATATCACTCATCGTGTCGTTGCTGGGCGCGATGACGGCGTGCACCTCATGCACGCGGCCGTTGAGGGTCTTCACGTCACGGTTCTTCAGGTCAATGAGTGAGACACCGTTGATGAAGACGGAGTCCGTCTGGTCGATATGTGTCTTGTAAAGCTTGCGGTCGTTGAGGTTGGGGAGGGTGAACTCGTCCTCGTCGTTCTGCGAGTTGATGTCGCCCATTTCCAAAACCTGATCGATGTTGCTACCGTCGAGCACGCTGTTATAGACGATGACCTTGCGGACGGAGTCCAGTGTGGCCTCGGAGCGGAAACCGTCCCAGGAAGGCTCGGTGATAATACCTTTCTTATACAGGGAGTCCAGGTAGTCGTAGATGGCTTTGTTGTTGGGCGCGAAGCAGGTGTAGGCACCGCGCGTGGAGAGCAGCTGTGCCACCGTGGAATTGGACTGTTCGCTGATGGGCACCTGATAGAGCAGGCTGACATACTCGGTATAGTTGGGGGCTTCATTGCTATACTCCAGATAGCTCATGATGGTGTAGTCCGTGGCCGTGAATCGGTCCTCGGTGTTGATGTCCTCGGTACACGATATCATATAGACCGCGAGGACTGCCGTGAGGATGCCCCCTATGATTCTACGTATGCTTGTCATATCTTTCATAATCGTATGTATTTCAAGTTAGACAGCTTATTTCGGGATGTCAGTGACCTTCTCACGGCTCCAGACGGGATTCTGGGGGATGAGATAGTGGTTGGCACTCCGCTCACGATAGTAGATGGGACAATACAGACCGTAACGGTTCTGGGTACGGCTGATGAGTGTGGTATATAACTGACTGTAGTAGCTGTTCTTCATGAACGTCTCAATCATGTCCTTGACGCCCTCCGCGCAATCCTTGTATTGCGGCTCACGCGGGTCGTCGTTGTAACCGCCACCGATACGCTCCGCATAGCGTACGAGGTCGAACCAGCGCTTGCCTTCGCCGAGCAATTCGACGAGGCGCTCGTTCATGACCAACTTGATGCAGGCATCCTTGTTGTTATCGGTCGTCTTGTTGCTGAGGCCTGTCGTCTGATCCAGCATGGAACGCTTGTGGATGGCATCCACGATCTTACGGCACTGTTCGTATTCGCCGGTGATGGCATAGGCTTCAGCCATCATCAGCATCACATCGGTCATGCGGTAGAATATCCAGTTGGAAGTGCTATTCGCTGTACCCACGGCGCTGATGACGTCCGTGCACAGATTGGAGGTTGACTTGTCAAAGCTTGCATTCAGCCATTTAGCGCAGTAGTACAGATTACCATTGGTCTTGACTTCCCTGGTGGCTGTAAAGAGATACTTCTCATCCGCGCAGCTGTACCAGGGGCGGCAGTCTTTGTCCAAGAGGTCGGCACCCACGGCATGTCTGACCGCCTCGATGCTGGTGGCTATTTGGAAGTTAAAGTTGGAGTAATAGCCCCAGAGGGTACGTAAGAAATTGCTGTAACGACTGTCCGCAGTGGAGTATTGCAGTTCAAACATACTCTCCTCGCTGTTGCCGGTCTTGAAGATGGAGCTATAGCTGTTGACGGTGATGCTGCTGCTGTTACCATTGTACAGGTTCTGCATATCTTCGTTCTTGATGAGCATGGCATTGGTGAGTCCACTGCCAAAGTCATCCTTCTTATTGACATTGCGGTCGAAGGTGCTGTTGGTGATCTGCTCATTTTGCTTGGCCAGCGCATCCAAGGATTTCTGACCGTACTCAATCACTTTGCGGGCATCATCCAGGACATCGGCCTCGGGGTAGTTGCGACCTTCGCGAAGAGCGCCGCGCCACAGGTGCATCTCTGCCAGTAGGGCGTAGAGGGTGGTGTTGGTGATCAGGCCCTTGGTGTCTTTCTCACTGGGGAAGCGGCTTTTGGCCTGGCCTGCCACGGGGGTGACATCGTTGATGAGCCAGTCCAGGACTTCCATCTGTGAGGTGAGCGTGAAGTCGTGCACGTCCTCATCGGAGTTGATGACGGTGGTGGTGAAGGGGATGTCCTTGAAGGAACGGATGAGGTAGAAATAGTTCAGCGCGCGAAGGCCGGTCATCTCTGCTTTCATCTGTTGCCATTCCGTGGGTGTGAACTGCGGGTCTTTGCTCAGCACTTCCTCGCCGTGAGACAACACCTTGTTACAATAGTTGATGGTCGTATAGACACCACCCCAGTCGAAGATACTCATGGTGGAGTCGGGGTTGCCCAGCATGATTTCCTTGTAGTCGTTGCTATTGGGATTATGTGAGTTCCAATGATAGGCATCGGAACGGAGGTCACCCCATACAGCGAGGTTGAGCAGCGTGTTGGACATCTGCATATAGGCTCCGTAGCGGACACCTTCCAAGTCGTTCTTGTCTTCCCAGAAGTTCTCCTCCACCACACGATCCTGTGGGTAGAGGGTGAGGAAGTCATTGCAGGACAGCATACTGAGACAGACGAGTCCCAGGAATGTGATGCTGGAAATGTATGTGATTCGTTTCATATCGCTGTACTTTTAGAATCCCAAGTTGATACTGGCAGTGAAATAACGCGCACGGGGTGTGCGGTTAGAGTCGAGGGAGATCTTTGACCATCCGTTCGGCGCCACCTCGGGGTCGGTGCCGGTATATTTGCTCCATACCCACAGGTTGTTGGCCGACAGGAAGAGTTTGAGAGAGCGGATACCTGCTTTCTTCAAGATCTTCGGATCAAAGTCATAGCTGAGCTGGATGTACTGCAAGCGCAGGTAGTCGCCATCTTCCACGTAGCGGTCGGTGGGCAGCGCATTGTAGCTGGCGTAGTCGGCCGTGTTCAGCGCGCGCGGAATCTCGGTGATATCACCGTTCTTGCGCCAGCGCCAGGTGGTGGCATAGCTCTGGTTGTCGTTGGCTCGCATGCTTTCTGCATTGTGGCGTGCCCAGTTGACAATCTGGTAACCCGTGCGGTAGTTGAAGCCGGTGTTCAACTGCAGGCGGTCCCACTTCAGCGTGAAACCGAAACCACCATTACAGGCGGGGTTGGAGTTACCGAGATAGACGACATCCAAACGGTCGATCTGTCCGTCGTGGTTGATATCCTCGTAGATGACATCACCGCCCTGGAAGTCCTTGCGTGAGGAACGGTTGTAGCAGTAGTACATCTTCAAGGGGTCACCATTCTGGTCGGTGAGCATATTGCCATTGGCGTCATAGGCGACGGGGCAGGTGGAGTTCTCGCCACGACGTGCTGCGGCTGCTGCGGTGTTGACGGCATAGTCGTGTACCCAGGTACCATCGGAGGTCTGTTTCCAGTGCCAGCCATCGCCCATCGCCTGTGCTTCAGCTGGTGTCTTACTGTTGCGATAGCCGCCATTGCCGTCGGGAACGCTCTCGACGTAACCATATTGATAATGGGAACTCTGTGTATAACCATTATGCTCGTAGTCGTAGCGATAAACACCTTTGTATTTCAGACCATAGATGGAACCGAAGGCGTTGTTCACCTGAATGAAGCGCAGGGCGTCATACTCCAAGTTGCTGGGCTCTGTGTTCTCATTGGGGTTCAGACCTTCCAGAATCAGGGGATCCATCTCCTCAATCTCGTTGATGTTCTGTGCGATGTTACCACGCAGTTTCATGGAGAACTTACCCACCTTGGCAAACCAGCCTGTGGAGAGGTTCAACTCCCAACCCTTGTTGCGCATAACGCCACCGTTGACCTTGGCCAAGGAGGAGAAACCGTTGGCGGAGGCAATACGCTGGTTGTGCATGATCAGGTCGGAGACCTTATTGTCGTAGAGGTCGAGCTCCATGGTGATGAGGTCATCGAAGAGGCCTACGTTGAAACCGAGGTTCAGCTTACGGGTCTTTTCCCAACGGATAGAACTCAGCGACAGGTTCTCAGGGATAATGATGCTGTGGCCGTTATAGAAAGTGCCGGCTTGATAGTATCTGTTGTATTGGCTGAAGCCGCCACCGCCAGTGTTACCCGTGATACCCCATGTGGGACGTACGGAGAGCATGGAGAGCCATTTCTTGGACCATTTCATCCAGGGCTCGTCGCTGATGTTCCAACGGAGACCCACGAAGGGGAAGGTGCCGAACTTGTTGCCTTTACCGAAGGCGGTGGAACCGTCCCAACGGACGCTCACATCGACATTATACTTACTCTTATAGGAAGCGTGTGCGCGCACGAAGAAGCTAGTCTCGCGCCATTCACCGTTCGAGGCACTGGCGCCATTCAGCAGGGCTACCACCGTCGGGTCGGTGACGCCTGTAGGCACGTTCCAGAGATCTGTGCTCTGTGTGCTGGAGGAACCGCTCTTCAGCTCCCAACGGACCAGGGCGCTGGCACTCCAGTCCTCGTTCTTGAAGTGGGGGTAGAAGGCCAGGTCATGGCGTGTGGTGAACTCCAAGCTTTTGTACTCTGAGTTACCCACCACGTTGCGGTTATTGTTGAGTTTTCCCTTACCATGTGAGTAGGAGTTGTCGCCACCGTACATCCAGTCCATCGTGATGAGGTCGGCGGAGAGGTATTTATCGTTGGACGTGTTGTAGATGTTCAACTGCACATCACCCATATAGTTGAGTTGGGTGTGGTCGTTGTCCTTGCCCAAGAGCTTGTACTCGATGGCGAACTGCGGCGTGAGGTTGTACTGCTTTTCCTTGTTCCAACCGCCGTAGGCATACGCTACCGGGTTACCATTCTTGAACATGTCATAGAGGTTATAGCTGGTGTAGTTGTAGCCGTACTGGGCATCGTTGTCCGTTGTCAGCTTCACGGGACTCAGGGGCAGCATGTTGAAGTAACGGCCGGTGGGGACGTAAGTCAACTGGCCATCCACCATCTGTGCGGACATCTCGTCGATACTCATGTTCGGCATGGCCTTGTAGGCGCGAGCGAGGATATCGTTTGGGTTGTTCTTGTGGTTGGTGGTGAAGGTCAAGCTGATGTTGGATGTGAACTTGATGCGGTCACTGACCCAGTAGTCCAAGGCGGTCTGTGTGGTGAAGCGGTCGAGCTTCTGTCCGATGATAGAACCTTTGGACTTGTCGTAGCCAGCCGAAATACGGAAGGTAGCCTTCTCACCACCACCGGAGAGGGTGATATACCACTTGTGCTCCTGACCGAACTGGCGGACAGCGTCGATCCAGTCGGTGTTATTGCTGTAGTGGGGGTAGATGTTCGGACGTGTCTGGTCGTAGTTCAACTCCGGCATATTGGTCTGTTGCTGCTGCGGGTTGAAGTAGGACTCCTTCAGCATCATCGTGTAGCCGTCACCGTCGAGCATCTTGTAGCCGTCGGGCTGCCAGGTGCCGTTGAACTTATAGGAGAAGGTGACGTTGGTCTTACCGCGATGACCACGACGCAACTTGATTTCGATGACACCGTTGGCACCGCGTGAACCCCATTTTGCCGTGGAGGCATCCTTCAGCACCTCGATGCTCTGGATGTCTTCGGGGTTGACGTTGAGGAGGGTAGAGAACTGCTCCTCGTTGTCGAGATCGCCAAAGTCGATGTCCTTGGTGGCATCCTCAGGAAGTTCGAAGATGTGGTCGTTGACGACAATCAGCGGCTGTGCGTTACCGTTGATGGTGGTGGTACCGCGCAAGCGCATCGTCGTACCGGAACCGAGGTTACCGGAGTTCTGGACGATATCGAGACCGGCAATCTGACCTTGCAGCGCCTGATCGACAGACTCGAAGGCCATACCTTCCATCTCGTCCATGCTGAATGTCTGGGAGGCACCAGCCAACTCGCGGACAGGGATGGCCAGACCGCCACTCTGCTGCGTTTTCTTGGCCTTGACCACCACCTCAGTCATCTGTTTGGTGTTGTCGGCCAACTTGATTTTAAATACGGTACGCGTACCTATCTTCTGCGCCCAAGGTTTCAGGCCCATGAAGGTGATGGAGAGCGTATTGTTGGGGTCTTTGATGGCGAGGGTGAAGTTGCCGTTCATGTCGGTGACGGTCGCACTGACGATACGGTTGTTCTTATCGCGCTCAACCACGTTGGCACCTGGCACGACATCGAAGTCATCCGATACGGTACCGGAGATACGACGCTGTTGTGCACTGGCCGTGACGGCCGTGAAGCACATCGTGCATAGCAGAATCAGTTTGAGGATCTTATTCATGGCGCTTCATTTTTTTGATGCTGGTGGGGGAAGGGATAGAGAATCTCTTGAGGTAGTTGCGGCAGGCTTTCACATCTGCCCAGTCGCCGTCGTAGCGGCCAGTGGGCGTGAGTTCTTTGTGGTTGAGGACACCGTCGATTTGGTGCATGACAGCCGAGCTGGAGCTCTGGAGAACGATGTAGTTCATCTCCTGCTTGCCTGTAGGTGTGGTCTTATCACCTGACATGGTACCGTTCTTATCGTAGATACAGGTCATGTCACGGGTCATGATATTGCGCAGGTCACCAGTGGTGGTGTGAGAGGGACCTCCCACATTGTCATGCACCAAGATGCGTGAACCGTCGCCCGACTTCGTGCGGGACATATAGGCTTTCACGAAGACGCCGTTGACCTGGTCATAGCTGGAAGTGGTGAATTCCTTCTCCGCATGTGCCGTCTTGTCCTCGAAGAAGCTGTTGTCGAGGAAGTGGCAGCGGATGAAGTTGTTCAGGTAGGTCACCATGGTAGTGACGCGGAGGCTGTCCGTGCTTTCCACTTCGGGCAGTTGTGTGTCTGGATCTATTCTGTGTTTCCACACCACTTTGCCGTCGGGATATTTCTTGGGCTCGGGTTCTTCACCCACTTCGGGAATCTCCCACTCGATACCTTCGTTGTAGGCTTCGCGGATGGTGGCCCATGTGGGCAGACCGTTGGCCTCAGCTTCTGCAATGGCATCGTTGGAGGGCACCAGAACGGTGAAGTTATAGTTGCTGAGGAACTTCACGTTGGCGTCAATGGCACCGGCGGACTGACCCACCGCCCAGATGGCGAGGTTGTCAACCTTCAGGCCGCAGTCCTTGATAATATCGCTGTTTCCCGCCATGTCCGTGAGTTCATAGAAGGCTTGACAGTCAGATTCAAATTCGTTGGTCATGATGTAGTAGATACTCCTGCTGGCGGGGATAATGGGGGAGTCGTCGATGGTGAAGGTGTGACCATTGAGCTTCTCCATGGCATTCTTCTCCTCGATGTTAATCTCCAAGGTGCCGGGAGCTTCGGGGCTGCTGGCATAGCCGGAACGTTCGTTCTCCAGCTGGAAACCGCCCTGTACTTTCTTGATGACGTATTTACCTGTTGCAGGATCCAACTCCTTAGTCACCTTCAGGCCGACACCGTTCTTGGCGAGGTAGTACTCATCCTCGTTGTCGATGGGGTTGTCGCCGGTGTGCACGACAGTGTGGCTTTCCAGGATATCGCGGAGACGGTTCAAGAGCTCGACTTCGGTCAGCTGGTCCAAGGTGAAGGGCGCATCAGCAATCGTACCGTTCTCGCGGTTGTAAGCATAAAGGATCTTACCGACTTTGAGGGGCGGGTTGCCTCGGCCGTTATCGGTCATCTCAATGCGGATGACACGCGGATGCTGACTGGTGAAGCTGATGGGGTCGTAGTAGCGCTTGAGGGCTTCGTCGCTGGGAAGGAAGAAGGAGAAGCGGGAGCGCATAGCCATCAGGTAGGCGTAGTAGTTCATGTGCATCTTGTCTGCGGTCGGATCGCTACCGTTGTTGATGGCCCATTGCATGATCTTATTGGTTCTGCGGATGTTCGCCGGACCTGCCACAGATTCGTATTTGGCGGGACCATAGACCTTGTCCATCAGATAGATGACACCGTTGTTGGCGAGCAGGGCAGAGGTGATATGATCGACATCATCCTGTTCGAACATCTCAATCTGCGAGTCGTGGTCGCGCAGCGTCACCATCTTGCTGGGCACGGAGCCGACGAAGGAGTTGAACATGATGACGTTCAGCAGAGCTGACAGGGTGTTCAGCGGTATGCAGTCGATGTTTCTGTACAGCGTCTCCAGGTCGTTGATATCGAAGGTCTTGGCCGTCTGGTCGAGCGAATACTCTTCCACGAGCTGCGAGCCGCTACCGCCGATAGAGAAGTATTTCACCAGCGTCTCGTCGGTGGGAACGAAGATGGCGGCCATGTCCTTGCGTTCGTTGCCTGAGGAGAGGGTAAACTCGCTCCATGCGGGATCCAGATACAAGTACGCTTCATCAGGCATCTCCTTGTTGTTGGGACCCTTCTTCCACGTATTACCGCTGGCATTGGTATAGGAGAAATAGCGCTTGGTATAGATAGTCCCGTTGAATTCGGGATGCAGGTTCTTGTAGGCTTCCGTGATGGAGGTGTTGGGGTAGGGCGCTGAGAAGCGGTCAATCATGTGGCTGAAGATATTGGTCTTGCCATTGGTGCGGATGACCTCTGCCATACTTCCCTTGGGAACGGGCAACTTGTCCGTGATGTTTACATAACCGTTCTCAGCCACGCGGTCTTTCTCTACGATACGGGCATTATAGATATGTACGTCATCGGCTGTGCGCGGCTCACCCATGATAATCTCAAAGTCTGAGTCCTCGATGCGAACGTCACCGCGTCCCATGTGCTCACGGGTGAAGTGGATCATCATGTTCCGGCTGTCGTCTGCCACGATGTAAATACCCTTATTGTCCTTGCGGAACTCCTCCCAGAAGTCATAGCCATTGGCGATGTCCTGTTCGTTGTAGGTGTAGGGCACCTGGTCGGCGGGGAGATAGGTGATGGAGTCGAGAACGCTGACCGTGGTGTAGCGGCGCATGTACTGTCCGGGTTCCGGAGCGCTACTTCCCGAGGCCTCAGAGGCGGAGAGGTTCTCCATCACGATGGCGTTCTCGAGCATACTCGCGTGGACCAACAGGTTCTTCTGTGCCGGTGAGAGGTTGGCATAACTGGTCGCGGTGTGCCAAGGGTCGGTAGCGGGGAGTGTAGCATTCTTCTGGAAGAACTGTTCCCATGCGGCATCATTGGCCATGAAAACGGTGTTGGAACCTGTCTTGCTGAGGATCTCCTTCAGGTTGCGGGCTCCCTCGGTGTTGATGGCGGGGTCTTCCAGCAATTTGAGATAGTAGCTGAATCCTTCGTTTTCCAAGATGGAGTAGATGTTCTCGGACAGCCATTCCGGCTTCTCGTCATCGAGGGTGTACTCATCTTTACAAGCCCAAGTCGTTCCGCAAAGAGCCATTATGCACAGCGCGCGCAACGCATGCGTGCCGAACGAGCTAAAACGGTTTTTCATAAACTTGAAATAGATTTTTATTAGTTGATTGATTTTATTCTAGTTAGTTAGTCCACAGTACACCCTTTGCGGGGCATACTGCAGCTTTTATTGCATTACAAGCGCTCAAAATTAAGGCTTTTTTCAATTGCGAGTGTCAATATTCTATGGGAAAAAGGCTTTCTTAACGTTTTTTAAGAGATGAAGTGTGTAAATATGTCACCTTGAAAAGGGCCTGGCATCATTGCCAGGCCCTTTTCTATTTTACTTATTGGGGAAAGCCTTGAGGAGGCGTTTGAGCTCTTTGTCCGTGATGGCGATGACGGTGCCGTGGCGCGGCGTGAAGCTGCCTTCGGTCTTGGTGTCCTGCACACGGTGGAAGGTGCGAAGCCCGTCGGTGCTCTTGCAGAACTGGTAGTGGCCGCTGGTGTAGCAGTCATACATCAGTACCCAGTTGCCGTCGTGGAGGCGGAAGACGCCGGAGCCTTCCACAGCCTTGTTGGTGTCCTGGCACCAGCCGGGCTGGAGTTCCCATGTGCTGCCGTCGTAGAAGTCTTTCGCTATAAACTGCTTGATGCCTTTCTCGCGACGGCCCTCGGTCTTGAAGAAGATGTGGAGGAGGCCTTCGTCATCGCGGACGATGTCGGTGTCGATGCTGGCGCTCTTCATGTCGAAGAGGAGGTGCGGGGTGCCTTCGAGGTCGCTGAAGTCCTTGTTGGCGTATGCCCAATAGACGCGGTCGTAGGGGCAGGAGCCGTCGTCGGTGAGGATAGAGAAATAGACGATGTACTTGCCGCTACGCTTGTCATAGATGGTCTGGGGGGCCCACACGCGGGTGACGTGCTCAAACATGGTGCCCTTGAAGCGCTCGGGGAAGTGCACGGTGTGGTGTTCCCAGTTGACGAGGTCTTTGGAGCGCATCAGCACCATACCGCGGTTGCTGCTCCAGCCGAGGCTGGACTTCATGTCGGTGACGACCATGTAGAACCAGCCGCCCTTGCCACGCAGGATATGGGGATCGCGGACACAACCGGTGCGGGCGATGTCCTGGGAGGCAATGATGGGTTGTCCGTTGTTCAGGGGCGTATAGTTCCAGCCATCCTCGGAGATGGCATAGCAGATCTGCTCGTGCTCGGGAGCGTTGCCGGTGAAGTAGGTGAAGAGATAGGCGGTTGTCTTGGGCTTGGCAAAGGCGCTGCTGCAGGTTGCCAACAGGAGCACAAGGGCCAGGAGTTGTTTGCGTTTCATAAGTGATATAGTTTGAGTTGTTAGGTAAATGTTTTCAGAGGAGGGCGTCCACGGTCTGGAAGAGCGCGTCGGCCTGTGAGGGGTGGTACCATTGGATGTCGGGGTCCTTGGCAAACCAAGTCATCTGCTTCTTGGCATAGACGCGTGTGTTCTTCTTCATCCGCTCGATGGCGAAGGGGAGTGTCCAATGGCCGTCGAGGACTTCGAACATCTCCTTGTAGCCGACGGTGTTCAGCGCGTTCTCGTGGCGGTGGGGCAGCATTGCGCAGGCTTCCTCGAGGAGACCGTCGGCGATCATCTGTTCCACACGTCGGTTAATGCGCTCGAAGAGGTCGGCGCGCTCGCGACGCAAGCCGAACTTGACGATGCGGAAGGGGCGCTCCTTATGGGTGTCCGTGCGGAAGCTGGAGAAGGGTTGCCCCGTCTGGTAGCAGACCTCCAAGGCATGGAGGATGCGCTTGGTGTTCTTGAGATCGACGTGTGCGTAGTAGTCGGGGTCCAGGAGCTTGAGCTCGGCCTTGAGGGTGTCGGGACCTTCCGTCTCCAGACGCTGGTGCAGGTGGCTGCGGATCTCCGGCGTGATGGTGGGGATATCGTCTATGCCGTTGCAGACGGCGTCGATGTATAGCATGGATCCTCCGCTGAGGAGAAGGGTGTCGTGGGTCTTGAAGAGCTCGTCGGTGAGCTGCAGGACATCGGCTTCATAGCGTGCGGCGCTGTAGTAGTCGGTGATGTCGAGCGTGCCTATAAAATAATGGTACGCGCGCGAGAGCTGTTCGGGGGTGGGCGCTGCGGTGCCGATGGGGAGTCCCCGGTAGATCTGGCGGCTGTCGGCGTTGATGACGGGGCTGCCGATGTGGCGTGCCAGCTCGATGGCGAGTTCCGTCTTGCCTACGGCGGTGGGGCCTAAGAGTACGAGGAGCGTCTTCATGAGGTGGATATTCCCGTCGGGTAAAACCGCAGGGCGCGCTATTCTTCTGCGAAGTCGAAGCCTTCAGGGTCGAGTTCCTCGAGGTCGAAGAGGTCGTCGTCGGTGGGCTCGATATCTTCGTCAGCTAGCGCCGCTGCATTCAGCTCGGCCAGAAGGTCGGCAGTGCTCTTCACCTCGGGCGCGGCCTCCTGCTCGGTAATGAGCTGTGGGGCGGTGCCGTGGGAGCGGCGGCAGTGGGGAGCGTCGATGTGTTTGCCAAAGGAGATATGGGACACTTCGAGGAGAAGGAGGCGTGCCTTGTCGGGGTCGAAGAGGTATTGGAGGCGCTGGCCCTCGTCTTCGAGGTGGTCGCCGAGCTCAACCTCGTCCATGGTGTCATCCTCGTAGCTTTTCTCGCGGATGGCCTTGTGGCGGTGCCAGCTGTCATCGCAAATGTAGAAGGTGGCAGGAGGATAGGCCTCACGTGCCTCCTCCCAACCGCAACTCTGGCGGATCAGGCGGTGGAGGTCTGCGAAGGTGGCGTCGGACTCTATCTGGAGTTCGATGGCGAAGTCTTCTACCTCGGGGCTGACGGCGGTGATGGTGTATAGCATTTGATGAGGCCCTCGGGAGAACCCTTGGGAACGGTAATTAGTGAACGAAGCCGCGTTGTTTGGTATCTTCGATGAAATCGAGGATATAGGTGATCTCGGGAGTCATAGGGAGCTCTTGGCGGATGGTGTCGAGGGCTTCGGCCAGCCCCATACCGCCTTGGTAGATGATGCGGTAGGCTTCGTGGATGGTGTTGATCGTCTCGCGTTCGAAACCGCGACGGCGCAGGCCCACGATGTTGAGACCATAGTAGGTTGCCGGATGGCGGGCGCAGATGGTGTAGGGGAGCACGCTCTGCGGCACGCCTGTACCGCCGCTGATCATCGTGTAGCCGCCGATGCGGCAGAACTGGTGCACGAGGACGCAGGCCGAGAGGATGGCGTTGTCATCGACGGTGACCTCGCCGGCGAGCTTGGAGCAGTTGCCAATGATGATACCGTTGCCGACGACATCGTCGTGGGCGATATGGCAGCCCTCCATGAACAGGTTGTTAGATCCCACGACGGTCTTGCCCTTGGAGGCGGTGCCGCGGTTGATGGTGACATTCTCGCGGATCTTGTTGTTGTCGCCGATGATGGCCAGGCTTTCTTCGCCTTTGAACTTCAGGTCCTGCGGCACGCCGCTGATGACACAGCCGGGGTGGAAGGTGTTGCCGTTGCCGATGCGGGCGCCGGAGAGGATGGTGACGCTGTTCATGAGCGTGTTGTTGTCACCAATCTCGACATTCTTGTCGATGTAGCAGAAGGGACCGATTTCTACGTTTTCACCGATCTTTGCTTCTGGATGGATATATGCTAAGGGACTTATCATAACTCTCAACTATTCTTAATCACCTGTGCCACGAGATCGGCCTCGGCGACGACATTCTCGCCTACGAAGACGTGGCCGCTCATCTGGACAATGTTGTGGCGGAACGGTGCGGTGAAGTAGGCTTTGAAGAGGAGGGTGTCGCCCGGCACCACTTTCTGCGTGAACTTGCAGTTGTCGATGCGGAGGAAGTAGGTGCTGAATTCCTCGGGATGATCGAGGTTGCTGAGCACGAGAATACCGCCTGTCTGGGCAAGGGCCTCGATGAGCAGCACGCCTGGCATCACGGGCTCGCCGGGGAAATGTCCCTGGAAGAAAGGCTCGTTGCCCGTGACGTTCTTGATGCCTACGATGCTCTGGGCATTCATCTCGATGATCTTATCCACGAAGAGCATCGGGTAGCGATGGGGGAGGAGCGTCTTGATGCGGTTGATGTCCATGAGGGGTGGACGGTTGGGATCGTAGAACGGCGCCTGGATCTTGTGCGTCCGAATCTCCTTGCGCATAAGGCGGGCAAACTTATTGTTGACGGTATGTCCGGGGCGCGTGGCAATGATACGGCCCTTGATGGGCTTGCCGATGAGTGCCATATCGCCGATGATATCGAGCAATTTGTGACGTGCAGGCTCGTTCTCCCATTGCAGCGGTTTGGTCTGCAGGAAGCCGAGTTCGGTGGCGTCGTGATGGGGTGCGCCAATGCGCTTGGCAAGCTTGTCGATTTCCTCCTGCGTCTTCTGGTTCTCGTAGATGACGATGGCGTTGTCGAGGTCGCCGCCTTTGATGAGGCCGGCCTCCAGCATCATCTCCACCTCGCGGACGAAACAGAAGGTACGGGCAGGAGCGATATCCTCCTCGAACTTATTCATGTCATCGAGGGTGGCGAACTGACTGCTCAGGACCTTCGACTGGAAGGCAATCATGGCGGTGATGCTGAACTGCTCGTCGGGAAGGATGGTGATGCAGCTGCCTTTCTCGTCGTCGCGCACTTCTATCTTCTTGTGGACGACGTAATAGTCCTTGGGGGCGTTCTGCTCTACGACACCCACGTGGCGGATGTTCTGGACATAGATCTCGGCGGAGCCGTCGAGGATGGGCACCTCGGGGCCATTCACCTGAATGAGGCAGTTATCGACGCCCAGCGCGTAGAGGGCCGCGAGTGCGTGCTCCACGGTGCTGCACCGGGCTTCACCCTTGGCCAGCACCGTGCCGCGTGTAGTCTCCACCACATTCTCTGCGATGGCATCGATGATTGGCTCGCCGGGGAGGTCGATGCGCTGGATTTTGTAACCGTAGTTCTCAGGGGCGGGGTTGAAGGTCACAACCAGATTGAGGCCTGTGTGGAGGCCTTTGCCATGCAGCGTGAAGCTGCCGCCCAATGTATTTTGTTTTAGCATATTCTCAATTCGTGCTGTTTCCTGTATGACACCTCAAACGGGATTTCGTTTAAAGGTCAACTATCAACTCTCAATGGCCAGTTTCTCCCTTAGTTCCTTGACTTCTTTCTGAAGCTCGCGCAGCTCGACCGCCATCTCTGGCAATGTCTTATAGACGGCAGCAGCGCGCGACCACACCTTCGGGTCGATGGCGGGGTAGCCCATGAGGGTCTGGCCGGGCTTGCGGATATTACCGGGGACGCCGCTCTGGGCGCCGATGGTGGTGTGGTCGGCCACGGAGATGTGTCCGGCGATGCCCACCTGACCGGTGAACGTGCACCATTCGCCCACCTTCGAGGAGCCTGCGATGCCCACCTGTGCGCACAGCACGGTGTGGCTCTGGACTTCTACGTTGTGTCCCACCTGTACCAGGTTGTCAATCTTCACACCCTTGTGGATGATGGTGGCGCCCATCGTGGCGCGATCCACGCAGGCGTTGGCGCCAAGCTCCACGTCGTCCTCCAGCACGGCGATGCCGATCTGGGGAATCTTCTCGTAGCCGTCGGGCGTGGGCGCGAAGCCGAAGCCGTCGGCGCCTACGACGCTGCCGGCGTGCAGGATGCAACGGTCACCAACCTGACAATCGTGATAGACGGTGCAGTTGGCATAGAGGATGCAGTCGCTGCCCACCTTGGCATTGGCGCCTATGGTCGCGTGGGGGTGCAGCTCTGTGCCGTCGCCGATGACAGCGTTGTCGCCCACGGCGGCAAAGGGAGCCAGATAGACATCCTTGCCAATCTTCGCCGTCGGTGCCACGAAGGCCAGCGGGTCGATGCCCGTGCGCTTGGGCTTCATACTCTCGTAAAGCATCAGCAGACGTCCCAGTGCCTCACGCGGGTCCTGCACACGTATGAGCGTGGGAGTCACGGGCTGTGCGGGCTGGAAGCTGTTGGGCACCAGCACCACCGACGAGGCTGTCTGATAGACATAGGGCTCGTATTTGGGATCGGAGAGGAAGGACAGGGCGCCTTCCACGCCCTCTTCGATTTTGGCAAAGGTGTGCACGGCCTTCGAGGCATCGCCTTCAACAGTGCCGTGGAGGTATTCTGCGATTTGTTGAGCTGTGAAATCCATGTGGGCTTTTGAACAATCGTACTATTTGGGGGCAAAATTACAAAAAAAGATAATGGGTACCTATTTTTTTCAAGGTTTTTTTACTCTTTTGGTAAAATTATCCAAAATCTCATGCAAACAGCACTATTTTCTGCGGCGTAAAGAGTAGATGGCGATGCCGTGACTGAGTTTTTTTGAGAGGCGCATAGCGCGTGCTTCGGAGGTCAGCCAGCGGCCCAGGTAGTTGAGGCTGCGGTTGCTGTAGTCGAAATGCGTCTGGCGACGCACCTCGGCGGCGATTTCCGTGGTGCTCAGCCATACGCAGTCGCCGCTGCCGTCGGCGACGGGTTCGAAGACGTCCAACAGATGTTCCACCTCAGGCCGCAGGTTGGCGAAGGCGGCATTGTACGCCTCGATCTGCTGCACCTCCTCGGGCGTGAAATAGCAGCGGCGCTGCTCGCCGTACAGTTCGCGCACGGCCTGACTGTAGAGGGCATTGTAGCGGATGCCGTCGCGCAGGTCGATCATCTGCCCCTCGCGGATCTCCGCCACGATGAAACGGCGACTTCCTGTGGGGTCGCTCAGCACGTCGTTCATGTTGGTCGTGGCGATGAACGAGGCGCGACGCGGCAGTTCGGAGATGGCGCTGCTATAAGGTCGACGCATCTTTATGCTGCTTTTCTGTAACAGGTTTTTCAGGAAACCCTGCTGCAGCTTCTCGCTAATTTGGTTGAATTCATCGAGGTTTATCAGCAGGCTGCTGGTCAGCATCCGCTCCACCTCCTGCTTGCTGGAGAAGTCCACCAGCTCGCGGTAGCCGGCGCTGCGCAACTCGGGTGGCAGGATGAACTGCCCGAAGGTGCTCTTGCCGCAGCCCTGTTGTCCGATGAGTAGGGGCACTACGGCGTTGCCGCGACCGGTGTTGTACTCTTCCCATTGCGCCACCATCCCCACGAACCATGTGTGGAACCACTCCCGCCAATGTGGGTTGCGGTTTGGCACGCGGTCGGCCAGCGCGCCGATATGGTCGGTCTGGCCGTCCCATACGTCTCTCACCTGCCGTAGGTATGCCTGTGCGGCGTTGTAGGAGCGCACGCGGGTGGAACCCAGGAAGCGTCGCATATCGCGGTCGAAGACCTCAAGGCCGTTTTCGTGTGCCTCCTGAATCATCGTGTTCATCACGCGCGTGTCCAGCGGTTGGAAGAGGTAGCTGTTGGAATGGTTCGCGCGCCATTCCACGCTGTTCGTCAGCTCATTGAAGCGCAGGTCATAGCGACCGTTCATGAACATCTGCAGCGTCATCGTCAGCTCCTGCATCCCGTGGGCATGCGCCTTGCCCGGGCGCAGCGGATGTGCCAGATAAATGCTCTCGGCAATCTCGCGTGCCCGTTCGCGGCTGTCGAAATGCGTGAATGTCCAGTAACGGGCTTGCTGCAGCGTCTCCTCGATGGGCAGTCCCAACTTGATGCATTCTCCCACGATGAGCGCAAACTGTTCCTCGCCATGCGCCTTGTCTTTGTCGGCATCGATGCCGTTCTTAGCCAGCCATTGCTCCTGCATCTCTTTGACGGCCAATGCGAAGCGCATCTCGTAGAAATGCCTGCTCTCCGTGCTCGGGACAATCGTCTCCTCGCCGTACTCGCGGCTGCGGTCCTGCTTCTCTGCGGTGCCCTGTGCCAGGTCCTGCGGCTGGATGCGTAGTGCCGAGGCCTCGGGGTTGTAGAAAGCGTCGGGATCCCATGTCCAGCGGAACGTGTCGGTGGGCTTGCCGCTCTTGCCCTTGAGCGGTTGCCCGATGACGGCGCTATAGACGGCGGCACAGCGCTCATAGAGGAGCGTGTGGAAATGTCCCACGACGGTGGTGTCTGTCGGCAGCGTACCGTCGGCCCATGTGCCGTGAACCAGGATCTTCACGCTCCGCCCGCTCGTGCCCGTCATCGCCGCCAGCGTCGTAGGCCACGCCGCCACCTTCTGCTTCACTTCGGCGACGCCCCTGCTGTCTAAGTCACTGACTTCCAGGAGAACGATGCCGTTGTAGCGCATCTCCATCTCGCCCGAGCGACGCCTGCGCGCCTCCAGACCAGGACATATCAAGGGCAGTGAGTTGGTCAGCTCAAGCCGAAAGGACGGCAGAAGCTGTGGACGTTCTGTCCGTAATGCTTCTACCGTCTCCTTCTTCTTTGCATCATCTCTGATGCGAGCCATCAGCGGCTCCATACCCAATGAGCTGACGACTTCTCTCTTACTCCTAATTGTTTTTCTATGTACTGAGCACTTCAGCATCTTAAAAAAACTGTCCGCGACCTCTCTCTTTAGGTTTCTACGTTCTTTTCCCAGTTCTCTTTTTCCTGGAATTTTCTACTCTTTAGCCTCCTTTAAGAAGCCTTTTTCCTTGTTTTCTGCGACAAAGGTAGCACTTCTCTTTGAATCATGCAAATATTTTCAGCAAAAAAATGACGAATGGATGTCATTTTCTTGCATTACTTTCTTATATACCCCACCTTTCTCTATATTATTCCACCTCGTTATCTTCTCTAATAATTAACTTATTATCCTTAGTTGGGTGGAGAATTGATAATTTTCCTAACTTTATTTCAATTTCTTATTATTTTCCTCTTTCCGACACGTTGTGATCTTATCATTGTTCGGTCGCGACCGAACAACGATAAGACCGCGGTCTTTCGTCAATAAGACCACGCTCTTCCGTCGAGTTCCATGCTTGGTACTCATCATAAGAGCGTGACCTTATTGCCTTAAGGACGCGTCGCGTTGGCTTTTCTCACGCGTGAGAAAACGAAAAGCCCCACGACCTTCCGCTAGGAAAGCCGTGGGGGTTATGATAAATGATATTAGCTACTTGTAGTTGCGAACCCTTATCTATCAGCCTGCATTACTTGGTGGCGTATGTGTAGTTGCAGTTGTTCTCGGTGCTGATGGTGCCGTTGGTATTCAGATATACGTTGGCGGAATGGCCGTTCACGCTGCTGGGTACATTCTTGGGCGTCTGACCGAAACCTATGAAGGGCAGGAAGTAGAAGAGTTGGTCTGAGTAAGAGTAGTCACCCAAAATGCCATACTTGACGAAATTGAATGGCATCTGGTTGCTTTTGAGCGTTGCCGAACTGTAGCTGTACGAAATCTTTGGGTAATTTTCCTTTGAATCAACGAGCTCAGTCACCTTGGCTTCTTTGATGTTACCGCCATCCCATGTGAACTCGATTGTAATCGTGTAATTGGTGTTAATGACGGCATTGATATTGGCAACATATTTGCCGATAATCTTTACTAACTTGATTTGCTTGGAATAGTCGTAGGTAAAGGTCGCTTTCTCTTCTACTTTGCTGAAGCTTCCTCCCACCGCGGTGGTGTTCTCTACAGTATTGTATGATGTGATATCGCCCTCACCATCAAGCGTAAATTCTGTTTTCCAATCGTTTGTAACACCATCGCTGGTGGTCTCTTTGTAATTAATCGTGAACGGTGCGTCAATTGTCATGGGTTTGTAAACCTGACCGCTCTTCTCCGTAATCATCTTGTTCAGCTTGCCAGACTCACTGTAGTAATACTTGAATGTATATGAGCCGTTTCTGAATTCGTCAAGTTGTACGGTGTTGCCGTCTTTGTCTCGGATGACTTTGATGAGGTTGGCTCCGCTACCGGAAACTGGTTTTTCTCCTTCATTGTCGTCGTCCTTGCTACATGAAGCGTTCATGCCAATGAACAGTGCGGCCATAAGAAGGAAAGCAAAGAATTTTGTTTGTTTCATGATTGTTGAAAAGTTTGAAGAGTGATAGATATTGTTTATTTTGTGCAAAGGTACATTCTTTTCTTTATTTATTCGCTATCATTGGTCACTAATTTGCGTTTTTCGTATGATTATATGAGTTCATGAGCTTAAAAACAAAAAAGTGCGAGCGTTGGAAGCTCGCACCTTATTAATTATGTTTGAGAGCGTGAGCGCGATTAGCGGCCCATGCCTTTCACACCGAAGCGATAGGTGTCCGTCGCCTGATCGTTGGTCTCAGGAACGGCAAAAACCTTCATCACGCCGAGGGCGTAGGCTTTCTTCGCTGTTTCGTCGATGGTGCCAATCAAGATGACGTCGCCGACAGTGAGGTTGCCGATGCTGGTATATAACTCGCCCACGTTGTAGCGATCGCGGAAGGTGTTCAGTACGCTGTTGTACTTTGCGTTGGCATAGTCAAAGCTGTTTAAGCGCGAGAAGCGAACATTGGCGGCGTTGGTCTGAATCCCCTTGGAGGCTACGTTTTCATCCTTGTTTTTGTCATAGTAGATGACCACTTGCTGCATGGCTTTCTCTGTCTCCACATCCGTGTTGATAGGCTCAGGCTTGCCGGCCGTGAAGCGGAAGCCATTGTATTTGCCGGGTGCCGGTATCTCAACGAGATTCATTTCGCTCTCTGCCAGCGTATAGTCAGCAGCAAAGACTTTTAAATTCTTCGTACCTTCCCATTCCTCGCCTTCGTTCGTAGTGACTTTGGCTCGCAGTTCCATTTCTACCAATGAGTCGGGGAAGATGGGAAGCTCAAAGTCGTACTCATACTTCTTCTTGGTCCCACTTAGCTGAATGGTTTCCAACTCGCGTTTGCCATTGTAGCCATCAACTGATGACATGACAAGCTTTTCGAGCGTGCCTTGAGTTGCGTTGATGTCCATCTTGAGGAAATAGTGACGGCCGCCCATGACACTGTCTTTGCTCGCCCATGTGGCAAGGATATAGACGGGCGATTCCGTGCCTTTCTCGATGTCCTCGTCGCATGCGCAATTGAAGGTTCCCAACAGGATGATGGCTAACAGGGGAAATAATTTCTTCATTTTTTTGTTTGTTGTTGTTTGAAAACCCTAAAATCCCGCCCTCTTCAGAGCGAAAGGGCGGGATTAAATAGGTTGTGTAGATGGAATTACTTCTGGAGCTGCTTCTTCTGCAGTTCGACCTGCTGCTTCTGGAGCTCAACCTGCTTCTCCACTACGCAGGGGAGACAGTGGTTGTGGCTCTCGCGGATCTTGTATGCGCGAATGAGAGCGGTTCTCTTCCATTCTCTTCCGAGGAAAAGCTTCTCTTTCTCGGCAGTCTGGCGGACAACCTGGAAGTAGCGAGCTTCGGGGAACTGTTCTGTAACCTTGTAGGTAGCCTTTCTGAGCATACGGGGCAACATGCGAGTGTTGACACCGTTGGTCAGGTTGGTCATCTTCTTGTTGCTGCTATCGTACTCCACGCCGTTGACGGTGTGAATCTGATAGAACACGCTCAACCATGTGCTGTAGGTCACGGAAACCTCTGTCTCACCCAAAAACTCCATGTCATCGTTGGAATAAATCAGCTGGGTGATTTGCGGACTGAAGGACCGAGTGCTGGTCGTTGTTCCGCAGCTGGTGAAGAGCATTGCTGCCACACCAACCATGAATAGATATTTCAAATTCTTCATGTCCTTGTTAACTTAAAGTGTAAAAAGTGTGAGGAGAGGACCGATTAACGGTTGAAGTAGTAAGACAGAGTCAGGCGGATGGTGTTGCCCCAGCGACCCTTGCGAGCCTTCATGTAGTCGAAGGTGTCACCATAGATGCTACCAGCGTTGGTGCGCTGATCATTGCCGCCAGTCATACCTGCAGTGGTGAGGAAGTCGAAAGTTGTGTTGTCGTGAGTTCCGTCCTCGCTGTAAACTGTGAACTCTGTGTTGGCATCCTTGTAGTAAGTGTGGTTCTTCAAAGCGCCATCCCATACAGTGCTGATACCATACTCAAGACCGATTGCCAGAGGCAGACGAGCGATGAAGGCCTGCAGGCCGATGAATGCGCCAGCACCGAACTGAATACCAGCGTTACGCTGATTCATAGTTACTTCGTTGCCATCAATCTTTGTCCAAACGTTCGCAACAGTACGACGCCAACCGATGATACCCTCGAGACCAGCATACACATCGAGCAGGTTGCTCTTGGTGAAGTGATATGCGAAGCCAGGACGGAACTGGTTGTCAGCATAAACACCCTTGCCACTGTACTTCTCCTCAACGAAGGTCTGGCCAGTTGTAGCATCTTCGCCAGCATCGTTGCCGAAGGAGAGAGTTTCACGCTGCTTCCAGAACTTCATGCCCAAGCGAACCTCGAAGTTGTCAGAAGCCATGTACTTCAAGTTAACAACGGGGAGAGGGTGGAAGCCGTTGAATGCGCCTAACTCCTGGAAGAGGTTGGTTTCAGCGCCAATGTAGAGGCCGAAGGTACCTTTCATAGGACGGTTACCCGTTGTGTACTTCTTTGCAGAAGGAGCTCCCTCAGAAATTTGAGCAGATGCGGTCAAGGCAAAGCAAGCCATGAGGGCAGAAAAAAGAATCTTCTTCATTTTTTTGTTTTTCTTTAATGGTTAATAAATAAGAAGAATTAATAAACTTTGTTTTGTTAAATTTCGCTTTGATTTCTAAATGCGTTGCAAAGGTAGGATATTCTTTATTAACAACTATCATATTTTGTGTTAAAAAATATTAAACACACTAATAATTGTACAATAAACAAGTGTTAAATGTTGAAATGGGAGCGTAAAACACTTTCCATTTGCTGTTGAACCTCCTTTGCCTTCTCGCCTGCCACCTCTGCGAAGCGCTCGGTAGCATCGGCGTAGATGATGGCGCGACTGCTGTTGACGATGAGGCCGCAGTGATCGTTCCATCCGTACTTGCATACCTCTTCGAGGCTGCCGCCCTGTGCACCGATGCCAGGTACGAGCAGGAAATGGTCGGGTGCCAGGCGACGGATGTCGGCGAAGGCACGACCTTGTGTGGCACCGACGACGTACATGAGGCATTCAGACGAGGCCCCCTCCAAACCTCCCCGAGGGGAGGCTTCCTTAACCCACTCCTGACTTCTTTTGATAACAACTTCAAACAACCGTTTTTGGGTCGCAGAAGCTGTAGTGTCCCCCTCGGGGGACGAAAGGGGGGCCAGTTGAAAGTCCTGACTTCCCTTGTTGCTTGTCAGCGCAAGGAGGATGACCCATTTGCCAGGGTAGCCGAGGAAGGGGGTGACACTGTCTTCACCCATGTACGGTGCTACGGTGACGGCATCGACGTCCATCTCTTCAAAGAAGGTACGGGCGTAGAGGGCGCTGGTGTTACCGATGTCGCCACGTTTGGCGTCGGCGATGATGAACTGGTCGGGGTATTGCTCGCGGATGTACTTCACCGTCCGCTCGAAGGCGATCCATCCCTTCACGCCGTGGGCCTCGTAGAAAGCGAGGTTGGGCTTATAGGCGATGCAGTAGGGGGCTGTGGCATCGATGATGGCCTTGTTGAACTCGAAGATGGCGTCGAAGTCCTTGTCCTTCGCAGCCTTCTCCACCAGGAATGGCGGCACTTTCTTCAGGTCGGTGTCCAGTCCTACACACAGGAAGCTCTGCTTCCGCTTGATATTCTCAAATAATTGTTCGCGTGTCATAAATCGTTGACTTGGGTGATTCTTATTAGACTCCCCTCTCTAACAGGAGAGGGGTAGGGGGAGAGGCCTCTAAAGCGCACTCTCCTTCAACCTCTCCGCATTCTCGGCCACGATGAGGCGGTCGATGCATTCCTGGATGTCGCCGTCCATGAAGGCAGCGAGGTTGTAGATGGTGTAGCCGATGCGGTGGTCGGTGATGCGGCCTTGCGGATAGTTGTAGGTGCGGATCTTGGCGGAGCGGTCGCCGGTCGATACCATCGTCTTGCGGCGGGCCGCGATGTCGTCGATGTACTTCTGGTGCTCCTTATCATATATAAAGGTACGCAGGCGCGCGAGCGCGCGTTCCTTATTTTTAGGTTGGTCGCGTGTCTCGGTACATTCGATGAGGATCTCCTCGGTCACTCCGGTGTTGGGGTTGGTCCACATATAACGGGCACGCACACCCGATTCCACTTTGTTGACGTTCTGTCCGCCGGCGCCCTGGCTGCGGAAGGTGTCCCACTTGATGGCGCCTTCGTTGATCTCCACGTCGAACTCCTCTGCCTCGGGCAGCACGGCGACAGTGGCAGCGCTGGTGTGCACACGCCCTTGTGTCTCGGTGACTGGTACGCGCTGCACGCGGTGTACGCCGCTCTCATATTTCAGCGTGCCATAAACCTTCTCGCCCGTGACAGAGAAGATGATTTCCTTGTAGCCTCCGGCAGCGCCTTCCGTGAAGCTGCTGACGGCAATCTTCCAACCCTTCGTCTCGCAGTACTTGGAGTACATGCGGAACAGGTCGCCGGCGAAGAGGGCTGCCTCGTCGCCACCTGTGCCGCCACGAATCTCCATGATGACGTTCTTGTCGTCCTCGGGGTCAGCAGGGATGAGCAGCAACTTGATGTCTTCCTCCAATTTGGGAAGACTGTCCTGGGCTGCTGACATCTCCTCACGCGCCATCTCCTTGATATCGGGATCGTCCTCAGAGAGCATCTCCTTGGCATCCTCGATGGTCTGCAGCGTTTGCACGTATTCGCGGCGCTTTTTTACGATCGCGCCCAGGTCCTTGTATTCCTTGGTCAGCTTGACGTAGCGCTTCTGGTCGGCGATGACGGACGGGTCGGTGATGAGTGTCCCCACTTCTTCGTAGCGGCTCACTAAGCCCTCAAGCCTGTTTAACAAGTCATTGTTCTCTATTGCCATATCTCTGTTGTAGTAAAAAAGCGGGCTTGTCGTGGTGACATGTCCGCCTTTGCTTGTAGGAACGATCGGGCTCGAACCGATGACCTCTTCAATGTGACTGAAGCGCTCTGAACCAACTGAGCTACGCTCCTAACTTTCGTTTGCGGCTGCAAAGGTACGACATTCTTTTGTAACCACAAACGAAAAGCTTGTTTTTTTACAATTTAGTAGTTGAATTCGCCGAATTCGCTGCGGATGGTGAGGCTGCGGGGGCCTTCTTCGATGTGTCCTACGACCTGAGCGTCGATGTTGAAGCTCTTGGAGATGGCGATGACAGCGTCGGCGTCCTCGGGACGGACATAGACTTCGAGACGATGCCCGCAGTTGAACACTTTGTACATCTCGCTCCAGTCGGCACCGCTTTCTTCAGCGATGATGCGGAATAGCGGCGGCACGGGAAACATATTGTCCTTCACGACACGACAGTTGTCGCCCACGAAGTGCAGCACCTTTGTCTGGGCGCCGCCGGTGCAATGCACCATGCCGTGGATGCGGGGGCGCAGCTCGTCGAGGAGGCGACGGACGACAGGGGCGTAGGTGCGGGTGGGGGAGAGGACGAGTCGGCCGACGGAAGACCCACCCCCGACCCCTCCCGTGAGGGAGGGGAGAGGCTGCGCATTATCGGAGGATGACGAGCCGGAGGACTCCCCTCCCTCACGGGAGGGGTATGGGAGTGGGTCTTGAAGCTTGTATTTACCACTATACACCAGCTCTTCGGGGACGGCGTGGTCATAGGTCTCAGGGTATTTCTCGGCGAGGTACTTGCTGAAGACATCGTGACGGGCGGAGGTGAGGCCGTTGCTGCCCATGCCGCCGTTGTACTCCTTCTCATAAGTTGCCTGTCCGAAGCTTGCAAGGCCCACGATGACATCACCGGGACGGATGTTGGCATTGTTGATGACATCGGCGCGTTTCATGCGACAAGTGACGGTGGAATCGACAATAATGGTGCGGACAAGGTCGCCCACATCGGCTGTCTCGCCGCCCGTGCCGTAGATGCCGATACCCATCTCGCGCAGCTCGGCGAGAAGCTCGTCCGTGCCGTTGATGATAGCGCTGATGACTTCGCCGGGGACGAGCATCTTGTTGCGCCCGATGGTCGAGGAGACGAGGATGTTATCTACGGCACCCACACACAGCAGGTCATCGGTGTTCATGATGAGTGCATCCTGTGCGATGCCTTTCCACACGCTGAGGTCACCCGTCTCTCGCCAGTAGGCGTAGGCGAGGCTGCTCTTTGTGCCGGCGCCGTCGGCATGCATGATATTGCAGTACTCGGGGTCGCCGCCGAGGATGTCTGGGATGATCTTGCAGAATGCCTGCGGGAAGATGCCTTTGTCGATGTTCTTGATGGCGGCGTGTACGTCTTCCTTGGCAGCAGAGACGCCGCGGGCCATATAGCGGTTGGACTCTCCCCCCTGCCCCTCCCTTGTAGGGCGGGGAGTAGGATGTATTTGCCTGTTTGTTTTTATGTCGTTTTGTTGCATATAGGATATTTATTCTTATCTATCTTGTTTGGTAATTACTCCCCTCCCTACAAGGGAGGGGCAGGGGGGTGGGTCTGCTCTTAGAACTGCACCTCTGGTGCTTTCTCTGCTCCGGCCTCAGCAGCAAACGGTGTCTTCTTCTCGAAGCTGAAAATCATTGCCCAGATGTTGTTGGGGAACTTGCGGACACTGACATTGTAGGTCTGCACGGCTTCATTGTAAAGGCGACGTGACTCCGCGATGCGGTTCTCGGTGCCTTCGAGCTGTGCCTGCAGTTCACTGAACTGCTCGTTGGCTTTCAGGTCGGGATAGGCCTCGGTGATGGCGAGGAGGCGTCCCAGTGCTTGGCTGACTTCGCCCTGTGCCTCCTGGAAGGCAGCGATCTGCTCAGGGGTGGCATTGCTGGGGTCGATGGTGATCTGCGTGGCCTTCGTACGGGCAGCAACGACAGCCTCCAGCGTCTCGCTCTCATGAGCGGCATAGCCCTTGACAGTATTCACGAGGTTCGGGATGAGGTCGGCACGACGTTGATACTGTGTCTGCACATCGGCCCATTTCTGATTGACCGTTTCCTCTTCTTCAACCAGTTTGTTATAGGTGCAACTGGTGAGTGCAAATGTTGCCATGATGGCAAGCAAGATAGATTTCAATGTCTTCATAGTTGTATGAGTTTTTGAGTTGATGATTTTTCAGAAACGTCCTCCAGCTCCTCCGCCACCGAAGGAGCCGCCACCGAAGTGGCCACCGCTGAAAGAGCTGCCACCTCCGCCAAAGAAGCTGCCGCCGAGGGCGCCACCAGCAGCTGCAGCGCCAGTGCCATTGTGGATATCTTCGTCCCAATGCAGCTCTTTGGTGAAATAGCAATGCGTGCAGCGATAGGTGTCATGGTGTGTGATGAGGCCCAGACGTTTATTTTTGGTTGTGCGGCTGCTGATTTTCTTCATCTTATGCTGGTGGCAGCTTGGACAGTAGCTTTTCTTGCGTTGGTCCAACCAGATGGCAAAGCAGATGGAGCCTACTCCGAGTGCCATACATATCAGGAAGGCTATCAGTGCAGCGGTGTCGTCGTCATCCTCGAAGTCTGAGCTACCTACCAGCGACGGGTCGCCATCGACGTAGTGCGTGATGGCGCGTACGGTAGCTAGCATGGCTTCGTCCCAGTCGCCTTCGCGCAACGCTGGCAGCATCTGGTGGTTCTCGATGCGCTTACAGATGGCATCGGGCAGTGTGCCTTCTAAACCGCGTCCAGTAAGAATGTAGTATGCACGGTCGCCGGTGGATAGAAGGATGATGAGACCTGTATTCTGCTCCTTGGAGCCGATGCCATACTTACGGCCGAGTGCCATGCAGAACTCATACGTATCACCGCCCTCGATGCGCTCTACCACGGCAAGAACCGTTTGCACACCGTGCGCAGTTTCCATCTCTCCGAGCCATAAATTCAGCGAATCCACCGCAGTTTGTGAGAGAATCCCGTCGGGATTGGAGACATATTGCGTCTTGTCTTGCAGATATGGAATCGGCAAGTTGTCCGGGGTATAGGTTGCTGCGTGCAGTGCAGCAACCAATATCATACATCCTATCGTTAATTGTAGTCTCATGTATCTTGTTCGTTCCAGAACTTCCATGATGCGAGGGCTTGCAGATGCAACATTTCGAGGCCATTCTTGACGGTGGCACCGAAGCGACGCCCTTCGCGCATGAAGAGGGTGACCTCTGGATTATAGACGAGGTCGTAGAGAAGGTGTCGTGGGGAGAGGGCCGCGTAAGGTATCGTTGGTGCGGCGTCGGTATTGGGGTACATACCGAGTGGCGTGCAGTTGATGATGACAGTGTAATCGGCGAGGAGGGCAGGGGTGACGGCGGAGTAGGAGAGCACTGAGCCCTCGGGAGAACCCTCGGGAACTGTAATAGAACCCTCGGGAACCGTAATAGGACCCTCGGGAACCGTAATGGGTTTGCGGCTGACATAGCGCCATTCGATGCCGAACTGTTCGAGGCCGCGGCAGATGGCCTTGGAGGCACCACCTGTGCCGAGGACGAGCGCTTTCTTGTGATGAGGCTGCAGGAGAGGACGAATACTATCGGTGAAACCGATGATATCGGAGTTATAACCTTTTAGTATTGTTCGTTGCGCAGGGTCTGCGCTACGAACGATGCGAATTACATTCACAGCACCTATCGCGCGGGCCTCGTCCGAGAGCTCGTCGAGGTAGGGGATGACGGCCTGCTTGTAGGGTATGGTGACATTCAATCCGCGTAGGTTGGGGTGATCGGCAATGAGCTGTGGTAATGCTTCGATGGACGGCAGCTCGAAGTTCAGATACTCGGCATTCATCCCCTCGCGCGCGAACATACTATTAAAGAACGCGCGCGAGAAGCTGTGTCCCAGCGGGTAGCCTACAAGGCCATATAAAGCCTCACCCCCGTCCCCTCTCCTGTCGGAGAGGGGGGCTTGTCCTATAGGATGTCGGTCCGTTTTATTCATTCTGTTATTGGCCTTGAAGATGATAGTGTTGCCAAACAGCGCGGAGCTGCTTGTCGTTGCGATTCTCGCTGTTGTTAATGAGGTTGAGGGCGGTATCCTGACACACATGGTTGTCGGCTTTCAGGTAGTCATAGTATCCATGTTCGCAGAATGTTATAGGTGTTTTCGACATCCGCGCCATTGCGTTGAACCACACGTCATCGGCTGTGGGACAGATATCCTGAAATACCTCTTTATGAAAGACTTCCTCTGGCAGGCTGCCAGCAGGGTAGAGAACACCGCCGAAGCCCTCGAAGAACAAATCATGGGATGCGCCGTCGGCGGGTTCTTCGTGAAGATATGGCCATTGAAGGATTCCAGTGGGAATGCCATTGCTGTCACAGCTCATCTGCATGACCATATTTCCTACGATGGAATGGGGCTTTTTTGAGTATGTGGCCATGAGGTTCTCAAGGAAGTCGTGAGGGTAGTAGATATCATCGTCAATGGTGACGATGTGGGCGTCAGGGAACATCTTGAGGGTGGGTAGAAGCTTGGTGTAGGAACGTAGGTCCCTTGTTCCAAGTACCTGTAACCCTCTCTCTACCTGCCTTTGAAGTGTAAGGGGCAACGGCCGATGGTCAGTCTCATCTCTCCAAAGCACGATACCATTGGGCTTTACCGTTCCCTGCATGATGCTCTCAATCGTCGTACATACTTCATAGAAGCGCTTGCCGTAGGTCGTCAGTGACACGATGACTGGTGTCTCACCGACTGCTGGTGAGACAACCCCAGCCTCCTTGTTTTGGAGCGCAGCCTCCAGTAGCTTTTCCCTGCGCAGCTCCTGCAGGAGCCGTGTGGTAGTCGCTTCTGTGAGGTTTGGCGTGATCTCCGCCTGTAGGTAGGCTGTCAGCTTGCGTTTGATGAAGTCTTTTACCATTGTTTAATGATTGGCAAGCCAGGCTGTGACATTCTTTTCGATGCGGGTGGCGACATCGGCGGACGAACCGCCGATAACGGTGCTGCAGGGGGCACTGCCGAGTGCGCTGGCTTTCTCGAATCTCTGGCCAACGATATGCTCGTAGAGCTCGATGTAGCGATCGCTGATACTCTCGACGAAAGTATCGGTGAGTTCGGGCATTTTGTCACCTGGGCGGTTCATGAAATCGTGGTCGATGAGCCATTGACGCACGAATTCCTTGGAGAGCTGGCGCTGTGGTTCGCCTTTCTCGAATTTCTCCTCGTAGCCATCTGCGTAGAAGTAGCGACTGCTGTCCGGCGTGTGAATCTCATCGATGAGGATGACCTTGCCGTCGCGCTTACCAAACTCATATTTGGTGTCCACAAGGATCAAACCCTTCTTTGCGGCAATCTCGGTGCCACGCTGGAAGAGAGCGCGGGTGTAGCGCTCCATGACTTCGTAGTCTTCGGCACTGACGATGCCCTGTCGGATGATCTCCTCTTTGGAGATGTTCTCGTCGTGGCCTTCATCGGCTTTGGTCGTGGGGGTGATGATGGGCTCGGGGAATCGCTCGTTTTCTCTCATTCCATCGGGTAATCTTACGCCGCACAGTGACCTGGCACCATTCTTATACTCGCGCCAGGCAGAGCCTGTGAGATAGCCGCGGATAATCATTTCCACGCGGAAGCCTTCCGCTTTGAGACCTACGGTGACCATCGGGTCGGGTGTAGCCAGTTTCCAGTTGGGAACGATGTCGGCGGTGGCGTCGAGGAAGGTGGCTGCAATCTGGTTCAGTACCTGACCCTTGAAGGGGATGCCCTTGGGCAGAACGACGTCGAAGGCCGAGATGCGGTCTGTGGCGACCATCACCATGATGTTGTCGTTGATGTTGTACACGTCGCGTACCTTGCCGTGATACACGCTCTTTTGTCCTGGAAACAGGAAATCAGTTTTTGTTAATGCGTTCATTGTATGATGGGTTTAGTGAGACTAATGGAGCTCATGGGATTCTTGGACGTTGTTGGATTTTTCGTATGCTTCTACGATTCTTGTGACCAATTTATGGCGGATAATGTCCTTCTGGTTCATTTCGATGACGGCGATGCCCTCCACGTCCTGCAAGATCTGCAAAGCATCGATGAGTCCGCTCTTTTGTGAACGTGGCAAGTCGATTTGCGTCATATCGCCAGTGATGATCATCTTCGTATTCATACCCATGCGGGTGAGGAACATCTTGATTTGTGCCGGGGTCGTATTCTGTGCTTCGTCGAGGATGACGATGGCATCGTTGAGGGTACGACCGCGCATGAAGGCGAGGGGCGCAATCTGGATGATGTTTTGTTCCATCATCTCGTTCAGTTTCTGACGCGGTATCATATCTTCAAGGGCGTCGTAGAGCGGTTGGAGATACGGGTCGATTTTCTCTTTCATGTCGCCAGGCAGAAATCCTAACTTTTCACCCGCTTCCACCGCAGGGCGGCTGAGGATGATGCGTCGCACCTCCTTATTCTTCAACGCGCGCACGGCCAGGGCGATACTGGTGTAGGTCTTTCCCGTGCCGGCGGGCCCGATGGCGAAGACCATGTCGTGGTGTTCGAAAGCCTCTACGAGACGCTGTTGGTTTTCGCTGCGTGCCGTGATAGGCTTCCCCGTGACGCTGAAGACAATGGCGCCGGCGATGCCGTCGCGCTTTGTGCGTTCACCTCTCACGATGTGGATGATGTCCTCCTCGCTGAGGCTATTATACTTGGCACAGTGTCGTTGCAGCTTTTCAATGTTCTCTTCGAAAATGCATAGTTCTTCCTCGTCGCCCATCACTTTCACGACATTGCCGCGTGCCACGATGCGCATTTTAGGGTGTAACGCCTTAATCATCTGCATGTTGGTGTTGTTGACACCATAGAAGATGATAGGGTCTGCTTCTTCTAAGATGAAGTGCTTTTCTGTCATTCGTTATCTTTTTCGGGGGCAAATATAATGAAATCCTGTGAAACGTAGGAGTGATTCGAAAGAAATGTTTTATCTTTGCACCGCTTTTTGTGATACATCATTGTGAAAACCCTCAGAAAAGACATTTTTGTGAAGTCAATCATCGCCTTAGTGGCGGTGTTGTTCCTTGTTCGCCTCTGTTGGCCGAAAGTGACCAAATCGTCAGCTCCAGAAGCAGATGCTCTTGTGGAGGCTCTGGTTGACTCTTTAATCGTTGCAGATCGTGTGGTGGCAGACAGCGCTTGTCGCGTGCAGCCTGCTGTTGTACGCCGCTCTGAGCTTTTGGCTTTGTCGTCGATGGGGCCTCGTTTGGATTTCAGTGCACGTCACCGTATCCGTGGTGTACACTCCTACCAGCAGTCTTTCCCTGATGTACAGGATGTCCAGTACCCTGTAGCGATGGCCAATGGTGTTCCTTCCGTGGAAGACCGTGCTGAGGCCGAGCACCGTAAAAAAGAGCTCTTATTTGTGGGGATGAATCCTTATTATATGATGGATGCCGGCATGAATCGCAGTATTCCCTATCTGGTGCCGAAGGCCAGCCATCTGCTACAGCACATCGGTCGTCGCTTCCTGGACTCTTTGGCTGTGAAGGGCATACCCCTGCATAAGATTATCGTCACTAGCGTTTTACGTACCGAAGATGATGTGCGCCGCCTGCGCCGCATCAACGGTAATGCCTCCGAGCAGAGTTGCCACCGTTTCGGCACCACCTTCGACATCAGCTACAACCGTTACCACACTGTCAGCCCGCCCGATGAGCCTGCGCGTCGCGCCGTCCGCAGCGACTCGCTCAAATATATCCTGTGCGAGGTGTTGCGTGATGCACGCACCGAAGGGCTGTGCTATATTAAATATGAGGTGAAACAAGGGTGCTTTCATATCACCGTCAGGTGATGGGCCTTCGTAATCGCAGATAGGTTAAGAAGTTTTAAAAACCGCGGAGGGGTGTAAACCCTTTCGCGGTTCTTTGGTCGTAGATGTAAAGCAAGAAGAAAAACTCCATTCAAACAACTAATTATTATTTACAACACAATGAAAAAGTCTATTTTTATGCTCGCCATGGCTGCCATGATGTTCGGCAGCGTCAGCAACACAAACGCACAAGAGGATAACAGTCAGCGTCAGGCTCGCCGCTCGGATATGCGTGGCCGCCAGACGGAACGACTGATGAAAGACCTGAAGCTCACGGATGAGCAGAAGGCGAAGTTTGAGCCCATCTACAAAAACTACCAGACGGAGCTGTCAGCCTTGCGCACACCGCGTCAGCAAGTGGACGGCCAGACGGGTGCCAGCGCACAAGATGGCAGCGACAAGAAAGAAGAGTTGACAGATGCGGCAGCAACCGCCCGTCTGCAGACAATCTTCGACCGTCAGGCTCAGCAGATTCAGTTGTCACAGCAGCGTCTGGATATCCAGAAGAAGTACTGCGCCGAGCTCTCCGCCTTCCTCACACCCCAGCAGCTCCTGCGCGTCTTCCGTCCGCAGCAGAACCCCAACCAGCGTCAGCAAGGCCGCGGCGGTCAGGGTCGTGGCGGTGACTTCGGCGGTGGCCGTGGTCCTCGTGGCGGCTTCGGCGGTCAGGGAGGTTTTGGCGGAGGCCCGCAAGG
>Ga0310697_10000586_pt1 | contig 47569 bp, 29 predicted proteins | sample 172DNAGHGlowgp2_FD_203883 | JGI IMG/M metagenome (GOLD analysis project Ga0310697, IMG submission 203883) | Sheep rumen microbial communities from Palmerston North, Manawatu-Wanganui, New Zealand - 1728 DNA GHGlow gp2 (v2) (version 2) | ecosystem: Host-associated > Mammals > Digestive system >...
CTTGAGTACAAAAGTACAAAAAACTGTCTAAAAATCATACGCTGAGGTGTCTAATTTTTAGACAATCTGCATCCGCTGGGGCCGAAAACCTTGGCGGATTCGTTTTATTGGCGTAATTTTGCGAGCAAAAAAGATTATGATTAAGTTAGAAAACATTCAGAAGGTCTTTCGCACAGAGGAGGTGGAGACCGTAGCATTGGGCGGTGTGTCGCTCGAAGTGAAGAAAGGTGAGTTCGTGGCCATCATGGGGCCGTCGGGCTGTGGTAAATCAACATTGCTCAACATCCTGGGCCTTTTAGACAACCCCACCAGTGGGCGTTATTGGCTCGACGGCGAGGACGTGGGACAGCTCAAGGAGAGCCAGCGCACAAGGGTGCGCAAGGGCCATATAGGCTTTGTGTTCCAGAGTTTTAACCTGATTGATGAACTCAATGTTGAGGAGAACGTGGAACTGCCGCTGACCTACCTCGGCGTTCCCAAGAAGGAGCGTAAACAGCGTGTAGAAGAGGTGCTGCGCCGCATGGCCATCTCGCATCGCGCCCACCACTTCCCCCAGCAGCTCTCCGGCGGTCAGCAGCAGCGCGTGGCCATTGCCCGTGCCGTCGTGATGAATCCCAAGCTCATCCTTGCCGACGAGCCGACGGGTAACCTCGACTCAAAGAACGGCCTGGAGGTGATGCAGCTGTTGACCCAGCTGAACCAGGAAGGCACCACCGTGCTGATGGTGACCCACTCGGAGCGCGACGCCGGCTACGCCCAGCGAATAGTGAACTTGCTTGATGGTCAGGTAGTGCCGGAAACCAGACTATAAGTCGAAAAAGACTTGTTGTTTTTTCCCGAAATCTTTCTCTTTTCTCAAAAATAATTTGCACCTTTGCACCGTTATTAATAAAGAAACGAGAAAGACTTTGCCGGCATGGTCGGCAAGGCTGCTGTCAAGTGACTGAACCGCTATAGCTTATGATGGACGAAAACAACAACATACCGCCACAGTGGAACAAGTTTCTGCTGAAAGACGTGTCGTTTGTGAATCTTATGACACGGCGCATCTTCAATGTGCTCATCGTGGCCAACCCTTACGACGCCTTCATGTTGGAGGACGACGGACGCATCGATGAGAAGATTTTCGACGAGTATATGGAACTGGGCATGCGCTACCCGCCCACCTTCACTCAGGTGTCGACCACCGAGGAGGCTGGTGAGGTGCTGCAGACCACCGACATCGACCTGGTCATCTGTATGCCCGGTAATGCCGACAACGATGCCTTCACCGTGGCCCGTGAGGTGAAGGCCGCCCATCCCTCTATCCCCTGTGTGGTGCTCACGCCCTTCTCGCACGGCATCACCAAGCGCATTCAGGACGAGGACATGTCGGTGTTCGACTATGTCTTCTGCTGGCTGGGCAACACCAACCTCATTGTGTCCATCATCAAGCTGCTGGAGGACAAGATGAACATCGAGCACGACATCCGCGAGGCCGGCGTGCAGATGATTCTGCTGGTTGAAGACAATATCCGCTTCTACTCCTCCGTGCTGCCCAACCTCTATAACTATATCCTGGCACAGTCGAAGCGCTTCTCAACCGAGGCGCTGAACCCCCATGCCGCCGCCCAGCGTAAGCGCGGCCGCCCGAAGGTGGTGCTGGCCACGAACTACGAGGAGGCGATGGACATTTACGAGAAGTACCACGAGAATACGCTGGGCGTCATCAGCGACACCCGTTTCCCCATGAAGATTGTGCCGGGCCGGCTGAGCCATGTGGAAGAGGGCGACCCTGAGGCCGGTCTGAAGCTGCTGCGCGAGATCAGGCAGCGCGACGAGTACGTGCCGCTGATCCTCGACTCCAGCGAGACGGTCAATGCCGCGAAAGCCCTTGCCGAGGGCTTCCACTTCATTGACAAGAACTCGACGAAGATGAACGTCGACCTGCACCGTATCATGGAGGAGCACATGGGATTCGGCGACTTCATCTTCCGCGACCCGAAGACAAAGCAGGAGATAGCGCGCATCTCGTCGCTGAAGGATCTGCAGGACAACATCTTCAAGATTCCTGCCGACTCGCTGTCCTTTCACGTCATGCGCAACAACATGAGCCGCTGGCTGACGGCACGCGCCATCTTCCCCGTGTCGGCCTTCCTGAAGCATGTCACCTGGCATAAGCTGCAGGATATTGACGCCCACCGCCAGATTATCTTCGACGCCATTGTGCAGTACCGCCGCATGAAGAACATCGGCGTGGTGGCTGTCTTCGACCGCCTGAAGTTCGACCGCTATGCCCACTTTGCCCGTATCGGCGAGGGTTCGCTGGGCGGCAAGGGCCGTGGCCTGGCCTTCCTCGACCGCATCATCAAGCGCCACCCCGAACTGGACCAGTTTGAGGGTGCCCGCGTGTCGATACCTAAGACGGTGGTGCTCTGCACCGACTTCTTCGACGAGTTCATGGAGAAGAACAACCTCTATCCCATAGCCCTGAGCGATGCCCCCGACGAGGAGATTCTGCAGCACTTCCTCCGGGCCCAGCTGCCCGACTCGCTGATAGCCGACTTCTTCACGTTCTTCGACGCTGTGAAGTCGCCTATCGCCGTGCGCTCCTCCTCGCTGCTTGAGGACAGCCACTACCAGCCCTTCGCCGGTATCTACTCTACCTATATGATACCCTACTTAGACGACAAGTATGAGATGCTGCGCATGCTGGCCTGTGCCATCAAGGGTGTCTATGCCTCTGTCTACTACCGCGACTCCAAGGCTTATATGACGGCCACACAGAACGTCATCGACCAGGAGAAGATGGCGGTCATCCTGCAGGAGGTGGTGGGACGGCAGTACGGCGACCACTACTACCCCACGTTCTCGGGTGTGCTGCGCTCGCTGAACTACTACCCTATAGGCGACGAGACGGCCGAAGAGGGTATCGCATCCTTAGCCTTAGGCTTGGGTAAGTACATCGTCGATGGCGGACAGACGCTGCGTGTGTCGCCCTATCATCCCAACCAGGTGCTGCAGACCAGCGAGATGGAAACGGCGCTGCGCGACACGCAGACCCGCTTCTACGCCCTCGACATGAGCCATGTGGGTGGCGACTTCAAGGTGGACGACGGCTTTAATATCAAGAAACTGCGTGTGAAGCAGGCCGATGCCGACGGGGCGCTGACCTACATCGCCTCTACCTTCGACCCCATAGACCAGGTCATCCGCGACGGTATCTACGAGGGCGGTCGTAAGATCATCTCCTTCTGCGGCGTGCTCCAGCAGGGCATCTTCCCACTGCCCGAGTTGCTGCAGATGGCCCAGAAGTTCGGCTCCGACGAGATGCGCCGTCCCGTGGAGATAGAGTTTGCCTGCAACCTCAACGACGACAAGACCGGCGACCTCTACCTGCTCCAGATACGTCCTATCGTCGACTCCAAGCAGATGCTCGACGAGGACCTGACGAAGTTTGCCGACGGGCAGTGCCTGCTGCGCTCCACCAACTCGCTGGGTCACGGCATATCCGAGGATGTCTGCGACGTGGTCTACGTCAAGGCCGGCGAGGACTTCACCGCTGCCAACAACCCCACCATCGCCCGCGACATAGAGAAAATCAATCAGCGCTTCCTCGACAATGGTGGGGCCTACGTCCTGGTGGGCCCGGGCCGCTGGGGCAGCAGCGACTACTGGTTAGGCATTCCCGTGAAGTGGCCGCATATCTCTGCCGCCCGTGTCATCGTGGAGTCAGGCCTGAAGAACTACCATGTAGACCCCTCGCAGGGCACCCACTTCTTCCAGAACCTCACCTCGTTCGGCGTGGGCTACTTCACCATCAACACCTACACCGGCGATGGCATCTTCCAGCAGGACGTCCTCGACCGTATGCCTGCCATAGAGGAGACCGAGTATGTGCGCCACGTACGCTTCGACCGTCCGTTGAAGATTATGATGGACGGCAAGAAACAGCTTGGCGTGGTGCTGCTGCCTGACGATTAAACGGTGACAAATTCTTCGTTTATCCGCTTATCCTACACCCGATGCTGATTGTCAGTAGGTTATGGCGAATTTATCCGCTCGTTATCCGCCTTTATCCTACACCAAGTTTGAGGCGGGCAACAGTGCTGTTTGCGCCATGTCTTCAGCGGCGTATTTTTGTCCGAGGCTGGCGGACAAAAATACGCCCAGGGCGGATACCAGGCATTTTGGTGTAGGATAAAAGCGGATAACAAGCGGATAATAATCCGCTAACTCACTGATAATCAGCATCGGGTGTAGGATAAGCGGATAAATGGAGCACAATACGGGGTACAGCCCCCCCCTGTGTTACTGCCCTCCCAGCCGTGAGAAGTATTCTATCACGTCCTCCCACGTCTTGAACGTGTCGGTGGCAAACTCCAGGAGAGGGACCTTGCTCAGACCTCCCCTGGCCCCTCCTACTTAGGAGGGGAAATATTTTTCGTTGTTACCTATATAGACGGCTACTTCACCTTCACAATCTTATAGTGGTCAATAGTACGGCGGTCTTCGCTGATGTTCAGACCGACGGCCCAGACGGGACGCTGGTCGGCAGCGAAGCGCACGGCATAGTTCTTGGCGATAATCTGGTCTGTGGCCTCCTCAGATGTCTTGCCATATTTGAGTTCCAGGATATAAATGGCGTCGGGCATCTTCAGGGCCAGGTCCATGCGTCCGTCGCTGGTCTGCTCCTCGGCACTCACCTCACCGCCTACGGCCAGGAATGCGGCATAGAGCAACGACTGGTAGAGTTGTTCATTTTGGTTCTTGTCGGTTATAGAATATGGAATACCGGCATACCACTTGCGAATGACCTCAATGAACTGCTCGAGAGTCTTGTCGCCCCAGCGTAGATCGCCAAAGGCGATGCCCAGCGTGTCAGCACTGCCAATGTAGTCGGCCATATAATATTGATAGAGGCAAAGAGAAAAACCCTCGCGCACCTCCTCGTTGGGGAAGCCCAGTTTCCATTCATTCTTGCGTCCGTTATACTCCTTCAGCGTTAGGTATCCGCTTTGGAAAAGGGCAGGAATGGGGTCGGTAATACGCTCTGTGGGGGCATCAAAACGTGCGAGCTTGGCTGGATAACCCTCCAGTTCCACAAGACTGATGTCGGTGCGAGTGCGCAGGATGTTGATGAGCGAGGTGGGTGTGCCGGTGGAGAACCAGAAGTTCATGATACGTCCCATGGCAAAACAGCTGACTAAGCTCCAGGGGCAATAGATGTCGGTCATGCGGTCAGAGAAGTGGTAGCCGTCGTACCAGTACTTCAGTTTTTCTACCGTGTGGTTATAGTCATAGTGCTCACCCCATTTCATAGCCATCTCGTCCATGCTTGCGGCCAGATGTTCAATGTCGGGCTTCATCTGCGTGAGGAGTTCCTCCTCGGTAATGCCGCAGATGCCTTCGTAGTTAGGGTCGAAAGTCAGCTGTTGCAGGTTGTTCAGTTCGCTGAACACAGAGAGCTGTGAGAATTTCGAGATGCCCGTCAGGAATACGAAGCGAAGATAACGCTCCTGGGCTTTCAGTGGCGAGAAAAGGTTACGCACACGATTCCTGATATATTCTTGCAGCTCCGGGTCGTTCATGGAGTCAAGCATCGGCGCGTCGTACTCGTCGATGAGTATCACCACCTTCTCATGGGTCTGCTCATAGGCAGTCTGAATCATCCGGGTCAGACGGTCATCGTAACTCGTTGGGTCATCAGACTTTCCAAGCCCGAATTTCCGCTCTTCCTGTTCCAGAATCCTATTGATGGTGGGATGCACCAACTCTTTCTCAAAATACTTGCCGTTGGACATGTTCAGATGGATGACGGGATACTTCTTCCACTCCTTCTCCTTATTATATATATACAGACCCTCGAACAGCTCCTTGCAGCCTTCGAAGTAGCAGCGCAGCGTGTCCACCAGCAGCGACTTACCAAAACGGCGTGGACGACTGAGGAAGAAATTGACGGCATCGGTCGTCACCATCTTCCATACATACTCTGTCTTGTCGATATACACCGAACCTTGTTCGCGAATCCTGTCAAACGTCTGTACGCCCACGGCGTAGCCTCTTCTGCTTTCTCCTGTCTGTACCATGTAGATTGAGTGGATAAGCCCTTAGTGGCCTCCACGCTGCAAAGATACGTTTTTTTCTTCACACTGCAAAGTGTTTCGTACTATTTTCGCTCCTTTTCGGACGAGACAGTACGGTCGGTTCCGTGGAAGTGGGTACAGCCCCCCTGTGTTACTGCCCTCCCAGCCGTGAGAAGTATTCTATCACGTCCTCCCACGTCTTGAACGTGTCGGAACCAAACTCCAGGAGGGTGGCCATGGTGTCGCCCTCCTTCTGCTTGCTGATGAGGTAGTCGCCGTAGAGCAGGTCGCGGCGCGGTGTGTAGATGGTGTGCTGCCAGGCCGGCACGTTGATATACTCCTCTAACCAGGCGGTACTGTCTTTGTCGCCCACGAAGTACACCTGATAGTTCTCTATGAGCAGCCGGACAGCTTTCTGGCAGCTGCTGGCCGGTTTGTCGTATCCGTCTTTCAGCGTCTCTATACCTATATATACTATAGGGCGCTGACGTTGCTCCTGACTGTCGTCAATCCAGCGGATGACGGGCACCACGCTGTGCATGAACGAATGGTCGTCCATGCGGTGCTCGCCGTGGAAGTGGCATGCGTAGGGATAGTGCTCACGGAACAGGGTGAAGGTGTCCACCAGGTCGTCGCGGTCGCCGAAGAGACCGTAGACGCGGCGGCTGTCGGCATCGTCCAATCCTGCGAACCGCTGCTCCGACACCTCGCGGTATGCCTTCACCAGGGCTTTGTCTACATAGAAGGTCTGCACGCCGTCGCGCCGCGGATTCTGGAAGGTCTGCGTGCCGGTCATGCCGTGCTGCTGCATGGTGTCGGCAATGCAGAGGGCGGGGTTCACGCAGATGCGGTCGAAGCCGCGCAGCTGTTCGGCATACATGCCGCCCATCGACGTGCCGATAATCAGGTCGGGCTGCTCCGTGGCGCAAAGCTGGCGCAGCAGGTTGAGAGCCTCCCCGGGGTTGACGGGCAGGTCGGGTGCCAGCACCGTGGCATTGGGCAGCACCGTCTGCAGCCGCTTTACTGTTCCTGACTGTCCGCTGCTTCCAAAGCCGTGGACGTACAACACCTTCTTCCCCTCGAATAGTTCGGGAAACTGCTTCACATATTGATTCGTCTGTTCCATACTGCGTGCAAAGTTACGAAGAAATGCGCAAATTCTTTGGTTAAACGCGAAAAGATTGGCAATAGCCTGCAACTTTTCCGGGCTTGGCAACGTCTAACGGGTAGAATGTATAACAATAAACGTGTAGACGATGAAGAAAGTTTTGTTTTTGTCAGTCCTTTGCGCCCTGTTGCTGACGGGCTGTAAGTTAGAGAATGTCAATTTCGGCAATGGACGGAAGATAGAGCCGAGCAGCCGGATTGTGAAGAATGAGTACCGCCAGCCGGCTTTCGACAAGGTGGACATTGACCTGGTGGCCAATGTGAAGCTGATTCAGAGCCAGGGCGGCGACTGTCGCGTGGTGCTGTCGTGTCCCGACAACTATGTGGAACTGTTTAAGTTTGAGGTTGAGAATGGCGAACTGGAGGTGCAGTTCGTACGCGACAATGTGAACATCGAGCCACGGCAGGTAGACATCACCATCTATACACCATCGCTGCGCAGCTTGGAAAATAACGGATTGGCCAGCGTAGAGATGAACCGCCTGACTACTGACCGCTTAGAGGTTGAGAACTCAGGTGTAGGGTCGCTCTACCTGACAGGACTGACGGTTGGCAGACTGGAGGCAGAGTGTAGCGGCGTGGGCAGTATGGAATTGGCCGGCCAGGCTGACGATGCCCAGTTGGAATGCAGTGGCGTGGGCAGCATCAAGGCCGAAAAGCTCAAGGCAAAGACTGTGAAGGCCGAGGTGAGCGGCGTTGGCGGCATCAGATGCTACGCCTCGGAACGTATTGTTGGCGAGGTAAGCGGCGTAGGCTCGCTGAGGTATGGCGGCTCGCCCCAGCATAAGCAGTTGCAGCGCAGCGGAGTAGGCGGAATCTCTGAATTATAATGAGTTGCGGTTGATGTAAGTCAATAAATTGTAGAAACTACACTGATTATTCGTGTAAAGGCTTGCGTAATTCCATAAAAGGCATTACCTTTGCACCGTGTTTTTCATAGTATTAGATTTAAGGTTAACAAAGGTTGGGGCTTAGCGAAGCCCCTTTTTTTGTGCCCTAAAGTTTGGAGGGTAAAGATTTTTTTGCTAAATTTGCAACCGAAAAGTGTTGAACTATAAACAAAAGAATGAAAAGACTTGCTTTATTGTTCGTTTCTGTAGTGTGCTCGCTGAGCCTCTTTGCCCAAGACAGGAATCCCATTATTCCAGGTTTCCATCCTGACCCCAGTATCTGTAGGGTGGGCGATGACTACTACATTGTGAATTCCTCTTTCCAGTATTTCCCGGGCGTACCTATTTATCATTCCCGCGACCTCATGAACTGGGAACAGGTGGGGAATGTGCTCGACCGTGAGTCGCAGCTGCCGTTGAAGGATGCCTCGTCGTGGTTGGGCATCTATGCGCCGACGCTGCGCTATAACAATGGCATCTACTATATGATTACCACCAATGTGGGCAACGGCGGCAATTTCATGGTGACCGCCAGTGACCCGCGTGGGCCTTGGAGTGAGCCGCTGTGGCTGAAGCAGGAGGGCATCGACCCGTCGCTCTATTTCGAGAATGGCAAATGCTATATGGTGAGCAATCCCGACAACACCATCATGCTCTGTCAGATAGATGCCAAGAGCGGTCGGCAGCTGACGCCCAGCAAGCCTTTGTGGCGGGGCACGGGTGGCCGTTATCCTGAGGGGCCGCACATCTACAAAAAAGACGGCTGGTATTATCTGCTGATTTCTGAAGGCGGCACCGAACTGGCCCACCGCCTGACCATTGCCCGTTCGCGGAGCATCGAAGGTCCTTACGAGGCAAACCCAAAGAACCCGTTGCTGACACACTGTTCCATGGCCGGACAGTCGAACCAGATACAAGGAACCGGCCACGGCGACTTCGTGCAGACGAAAGACGGACGCTGGTGGCTGGTGTTCCTGGCTTATCGTAACTTTGAGGGCAGCTACCATCACCTGGGTCGTGAAACCTATATCGCACCTGTGGAGTGGCGGCAGGGCGACTGGCCTGTTGTGAACAACGGGCAGCCAGTCGATACCTTGCGGGTTTCGCAACAACGGCACATACGCACCACCTTCGACCGTCCGTTAGGACCGGAATGGGTGTATATACAGAACCCCGACTCGGCCATGTATCAGCAGACGAATGGGAAGCTGCGCCTCCTGGGTGTCCCCAACGGTCTGTCGGAAGACCGCCGTCCTACGTTCGTAGGGCGTCGGCAGGAGAGTGCCGTCTTCACCGCCGAGACGCGCCTCGACTTTGAGAACTCTGCAGCAGGCGACGAAGCAGGACTGACGGTCTACCAGATCAGCAACGGTCATATAGACTTCTGCCTGCATCCTGCGCGGCAGTCCATGACGGTGGCACTGAAGGTGAGGGTGAAGAGTCTGGACGCGGTTACCAAGTCGGTCAACATACCCAATACCTGTTGTTCGCTCCGCGTGCGCAGCGACGGGCGGATGTACTATTTCGACTACTCGCTCGACGGACGCAACTATAAAGAACTCGACCGGGTGGACTGCGCCCTGGTGAGTACCGAGGTGGTAGGTGGCTTTACGGGCGTTGTGCTGGGTATGTATGCCAAGAAAGACGGAAAGAATGTGGGTAAAAGTGACTCGCGTGCCGATTTCGATTATTTTGACTACCAAGAACAGTGAATTAACATTATAAACGTTAAACTTTAACATTAAAATTTATGAAAAAGTATTTTGCTGAACTGTTTGGCACGTTTGTGCTGACCTTCCTCGGTTGCGGAGCAGCCGTGAGTCTGAATTGTGGCGTTGATACGGCTTCGGTTGTGGGCACTGCCATTGCCTTCGGTCTGGCCGTTGTTGCCATGGCCTACACCATCGGCGGTATCTCCGGTTGCCACATCAACCCCGCCATCACCCTGGGCGTGTTCCTCAGTGGCCGTATGAACTCCAAGGACTGTGGCATGTACATGCTCTTCCAGGTCATCGGCGCCATCATTGCTGCAGCCCTGCTGGCGCTGCTCGTTTCTACCGACCCCGGACTGGCGCGTGGCACGGCCACGGGTGCTAATGCCTGTGCCTCTGAAAACGTGATGAACGGCCTGCTGGCAGAAATCGTACTGACCTTCATCTTCGTAATGGTTGTGCTGGGTGCTACAGCCAAGACCAATGGCGCCACCAACAACTTTGCCGGTCTGGCAATCGGCCTGTCGCTCATCCTGATTCACCTCGTTGGTATCAATTACACGGGCACGAGCGTCAACCCCGCCCGTTCCATCGGTCCCGCCCTGTTTGAGGGTGGCAAGGCCCTCAGCCAGCTCTGGGTGTTCATCGTCGGTCCGCTGGTGGGTGGTGCCCTGGCTGCTTTCGTATGGAAAGCCATTGAGCCTGCCGAGAAGTAACTCGCTACTATTCAATTCCCTGAAGAAGCCAAGTGCCAGTTAAGTACTCTTAATTGGCACTTTTTTTTGTTACAAGATTCTTTCGTCTAAAAGATTCTTGTTACTTTTGCAAAGCAAAAGACAAATACAAGCATGACAAAGAGATTTTTTTCAGTGTCTGTGGCCGCTTTTTTCTCATTGATGCTCTCGGCACAGACCAAACAATGGACACTTCAGGAATGTATTGACTACGCTATGCAGCATAACATCACGTTGCAGCGGGCCAAGTTGCAGTTGCAGTCGTCCAAGGAGGACGTCAGTCAGTCGAAGGCCGCGCTGCTGCCCTCGCTCAATGCGTCGACAAGCCATAACCTTGCCTACCGTCCTTGGCAGGAATCAGGAATGGCTACCGTTACCAACGGTACTGTGAACACCGGCGTTGACAAGACTTCCTACAATGGTTCCTACGGCTTGAATGCCTCGTGGACGGTGTGGAACGGCAACCGCAACCGCAATCAGGTGAAGTTGAACCGACTGTCAGAGGAGCAGGCAGAGCTCGAAATTCAGGAGACGGCCAACTCCATTCAGGAGAAGATAGCCCAGCTCTATGTGCAGATTCTCTACCTGTCGGAGGCCGTGAAGGTGAACGAGGAAAGCCTGAAGACAAGCAAGAAGAACGAGGAGCGCGGACAGGAGATGGTCAAAGTGGGTAAGATGTCGAAGGCTGACTTGGCCCAATTGTCATCGCAACGTGCTACTGACGAATACAACATCGTGAGCGCCGAGACACAGGTGAAGAACTACAAACTACAGCTCAAACAGTTGTTGGAGATAATGGGCGACGAGGAATTCGACATTGCCATACCCGACGTCTCTGCCACAACTGACCAGTTGGCTTTAGACGAAGTGCCGGCGGTGATGAGCGTCTATGAGCGTGCATTGGCCAGCCGCCCCGAGATACAGAGTGCCGAGATGGCCGTGAAGAGCAGCGACGTGAGCCTCGACATTGCCAAGGCCGGACACATGCCGACGGTAAACCTGACGGCCAGTGCGGGTAGCAGCACCAATTCGCTGTCCAACAACGGGTGGGGCAATCAGATGAAGTACAACTTCAACTCAGGAGCAGGCATCAGTGTCACCATGCCCCTCTTCGATCAGCGGCAGACGAAGACCAACGTTAACAAGGCCCGCCTGCAGCGTGAGACGAACCTGTTGGCCCTGCAGGATCAGCAGAAGCAGCTCTATCAGACCATCGAGAACTTTTGGCTCGACGCCACTACCAATCAGCAGAAGTTCCGTGCCGCTCAGGCTACTGTTGACAGTGAGCAGCAAAGCTACAACCTGCTGCAGGAGAAGTTTAACGTGGGTCTTACCAACATCGTGGAGCTGATGACGGGCAAGGACCGTCTGCTGCAGGCTGAGCAGAACTGTCTGCAGTCGAAGTATATGACGATTCTCAACCTACAGATGCTGAAGTTCTATGGCGGGAGACCTGCCTCCGACCCCTCCCAAAGGGAGGGGAGTCTGAATTGACTGCAGGGTAGAAATTGTGAATCAGAAAAGTATTAATAACAAATAAATAAGGAGACCCCAAAAGTATTTAAACGCCCCTCCCCTCGGGAGGGGATGGGGGTGGGTTTATGAAGAACAAGAAATTATGGATTGCCATTGGCGCCGTCGCGCTGGCTGTCGTTGCCTATCTTCTGCTTTCAGGCGGCAAGAAAGAGGAGAAAGTTGAGTTTGAAACCGCTAAGGTGGAGCAGGGTGACATCCATACCACCATCACCGCCACGGGCACCATTGAGCCGGTGACCTCGGTGACCGTCGGTACGCAGGTGTCGGGTATCGTGTCGAAACTCTATGTAGACTATAACTCGGTGGTGAAGAAGGGACAGGTGATTGCCGAGCTTGACAAGACCAACCTGATTAGCGAGCTGAACACTGCCAAGGCTAACCTGAGCAGCGCTCAGAGCACGGCGACCTACGAGCTGGCTAATTATAATAGGTATAAGACCCTCTATGACAAAGGATTGGTGTCGGCCGACGAGTATGAGAGCGCCCAGCTATCGTACCGCAAGGCCAAGGAGCAGGTGGTGACCGCCTCGCAGAGCGTGCAGAAAGCACAGACCAACCTGGGCTATGCCACCATCACCAGTCCTATCGACGGTGTGGTGCTGTCGAAATCGGTAGAAGAGGGTCAGACCGTTGCCGCCTCGTTCAACACGCCGGAACTGTTTACCATTGCCCAGGACCTGACCGACATGCGCGTCATTGCCGATATTGACGAGGCCGACATCGGCGGTGTGAAAGAAGGACAGCGTGTGACCTTCACCGTCGACGCCTTCCCTGATGACAAGTTCGAGGGTGCTGTGACCCAGGTGCGCCAGCAGGCTACCACCGAGAGCAATGTCGTCACCTACGAGGTGGTGATCTCGGCCCGTAACAACGACTTGAAGCTGAAGCCCGGTCTGACAGCCAACGTCACCATCTATACACTGGAGAAGAACGGCGTGCTCGTGGCACCTGCCAAGGCCCTGCGTTTCATGCCCAACGAGGCACTGCTGCAGAAAGGTGAGGTAATTGAGGACGTGGAGGCCCCCACAAAGGTATGGACCAAGGAGGGCAACACCTTTAAGGCCCATAAGGTGGAGACGGGTACTACCAACGGTATGCTGACAGAGATTACAGGCGGTGTGAGTGCCGGTACCGAGGTGCTGGTCGACTTCTCCTTCAGCGGTGGCGAGGAGGCAGCAGGCCAGCAGGCCCAGAACCCCTTCATGCCGCGTCCGAGGGGAAATAACAAACAGAATCAACAGAAGAAATAGACCCACCCCCAGCCCCTCCCTATAGGGAGGGGAGTAGAATGTGTTCTATCGATGAGTTATAAGACAGCCTCTCCTGACAGGTACGGACTGCTTAAAGCGTTTGCACGAGAGAATCGAAAGAAAGCGACACTTGCGGAAACTGTGCTATGGGAACATCTGCGGAATGGAATAGCAGGGGAGAAATTCTTGCGTCAGCATATAATAGGTGACTATATTGTGGATTTCGTTTCACGTCATAGTGGGCTTATTATCGAAGTGGACGGTGGATACCATTCGGAACCACGCCAACATGAAGAAGACCTGATGAGAGAACAGGATTTGGAGCGAATGGGATACCACGTTATCCGCTTTTCTAATGAAGAGGTATTAAACGAGATTGAAAATGTAACAGAACAAATAGAACGTTATTTTAATGAATAAAGGAAAAGATATTGAGGGAACTGCCTCCAAGGTAACTACTCCCCTCCCTCACAGGGAGGGGCGGGGGGAGGGTCGCCCTGTCATTGAACTGCAGAACGTGAAGCGGTACTTCCAGGTAGGCTCTGAGACGGTGAAGGCTCTGCGTGGTGTGTCGTTCAAGATCTATGAGGGCGAGTTCGTCACCATCCAGGGCACATCAGGCTCCGGCAAGTCAACGCTGCTGAACCAGCTGGGTTGCCTCGACACGCCGACCTCGGGAGAGTATTTCCTTGACGGCATCTCCGTCCGCACGATGTCGAAGACGCAGCGCGCCCATCTCCGTAACCAGAAGATTGGCTTTGTCTTCCAGAACTATAACCTGTTGGCAAAGACCACTGCCGTGGAGAACGTGGAACTGCCGCTGATGTACAACTCGAAGTACAACGCAGAACAGCGCCGCGAGGCAGCCATCAAGGCGTTGCAGGCCGTGGGTCTGGGCGACCGTCTCTATCATAAGTCCAACGAGATGTCGGGTGGACAGATGCAGCGTGTGGCCATCGCCCGCGCCCTGGTCAACGACCCCGCTGTGCTGCTTGCCGACGAGGCTACCGGTAACCTTGACACCCGCACGTCGTTCGAGATGCTGGTGCTCTTCCAGGAACTCTACCGCAAGGGCCACACCATCATCTTCGTGACCCACAACCCTGAGATTGCCGAGTATTCGAGCCGTAATATCAACCTGCGCGACGGCAAGATTCGCGAGGACACCATCAATACCAACATCAAGTCGGCAGCCGAGGCCCTGGCCGCCCTGCCGATGCCGCAGGATGATTAGTACCCACCCCCAGCCCCTCCCGTCCGGGAGGGGAGTCTGGTTAGACTATAGGCAGAACAATAAGGGTGGTATTGTAGAATGATTAATTTGTAAACCATTAGTATTAAAGGAGACCCCGCAAAAGTAACTAATCGCCCCTCACGTTCGGGAGGGGATGGGGGTGGGTAAATGAACATACTGAATCTATTTAAAGTAAGCCTGAAGGCTGTGGCCAACAACAAGATGCGGTCGTTCCTGTCGATGTTGGGCATCATCATCGGCGTGGCTGCCGTTATCATCATGATGGCCATCGGACAAGGCTCAAAAGAGAGCATCCGTCAGGAACTGTCTACCATGGGTACCAACCTGCTGACCATCCGTCCCGGTGCCGATATGCGCGGTGGCGTGCGTCAGGACCCGTCAGCCATGCAGACGCTGAAAATGGCCGACTACGAGCGCATCCTGCGTGAGAAGCGCTTCGTAACGAAGGTGTCGCCGGAGGTCACCGCCAGTGGCCAGGTCATCTATGGCAACAACAACACCAACACGTCGCTGTATGGTGAGTCGCCGGAATATCTGGATATTAAGCTGTGGAACGTGGAGGAAGGCGAGTGCTTTACTGACGAAGACATCAAGAAAGCCGCCAAGGTGGTGGTCGTCGGCAAGACCGTCGTCAAAGAGCTGTTTGGCGACAATGTAGACCCCATTGGCAAGACCATCCGTTTCAAGTCTATCCCCATGCGCATCATCGGCGTACTGAAATCGAAGGGCTATAACAACTGGGGTATGGACCAGGACAACGTCATGATTGCTCCCTATAGCACCGTCATGAAACGTATTGCCGCCCAGACCTGGTTCTCCAGCATCGTCTGCTCGGCTGTCACCGAGGAGCTCTCCGATGCGGCCATTGAGGAGCTGACCCAGATTCTCCGCGATAACCATAAGCTGAAGGAAGAATCTGTCGACGACTTCACCATCCGCTCACAGGCCGAGATGATGGAGACGATGTCAAGCACCATGGACACGGTGACGCTGATCCTCGTCGTGGCCGCAGCCTTCTCGCTGTTGGTGGCTGGCATCGGCATCATGAACATCATGCTCGTCTCCGTCACAGAGCGTACCAAGGAGATAGGCCTGCGTATGGCCGTCGGTGCTACCGGACCCGTCATCTCACTGCAGTTCCTCATTGAGTCGGTGCTCATCAGCGTCACCGGCGGACTGCTGGGCATCCTTGTGGGAAGCGCCGTCAGCAGCTTCCTGCCGATGATGGGTATGCCGTCCAGTGTACCCGCCTGGTCGGTCTACGTGTCGTTCCTCGTCTGTGTGTTCATCGGCATCCTCTTCGGCTATATCCCGGCCCAGAAGGCTGCCAATATGGATCCCATCGAGGCCATCCGTCACGAATGACTCTTCCTGGCCGACCAGGCCAGGTATGAGCCTGCCGTTAGGAAAGCCAACAGGATGCACACCATCTCTGTGACATGCTCAAAGGGATAGACCCATATCTCCTTGAAGAAGTTCAGGCGTCCGAGAATCTCGACGGGCGTCCAGAAGACGATGACTGTCGGTATGGCCATACGGATGTTGGCTCCCCATGACGGTCGGCTCAGCTGATTGCGGAAAATGAGGAACGAGCCCGCCAGACAGACGGCCCCCACAACCTTTGTCAGCGGATGATGGTCGCCAACAAACTCCTTGTCGTAGAGGAACATCAGCAGCAGATAGCTGGCCCAGAGAATCATGTTCAGTTCCTCAAAGACGACGATAGAGGTATGCCGCGTCATGGGGCGTGCCACGATGATGTCGCGCTTTGAACCGAACAGATGGCGCTGTATCCAGTTAAAGAAATTGCAGCCCGAACGGATGCTGAACACATAGATGAGCATGAACATCATGAAAAAGCCGAACGAGGCCGGCAGAATCAGATATTCCGGTTTGGTCACCGCAACGCCGTCCTCTATCAGCGGCTGAACGCCGAAACGGTCGGCAAAGTACTTGAACAGAAACTCAACCCAGCCCGTCCAGAAGAGCAGTCCGCCGAAGAGTCCCCAGAATGTCTGGCGCGTGTCGCCCTTGGCAAACACGCCAATGATGGTAAACAGCAGCCCCACGCCTCCCATGGCGAATGCCGCATAGTGGAGGGCAGTTGGTGTCATTGTCTTCTCCATGATAATCATCATGGCATGGCCTAAGGGCATGGTGAACAGGACGAGCAGGAAGGAGGTGATGCTACGTCCCCAATACAGTTTTCTTGTTTCCATTTTCATCATTATTGGTGATTTTGGCGGCAAAGTTACTTGAAAAATATCAAGTAACCAAGCAAAATGCGAAAATTCACTACAAATAGGTATAGCGTAAAACGAAAAATAGTTGTACCTTTGTCGGCGAAATGAGAATCAGAAGCACTACCGTCGCCCTACTGCTGCAACTGGCTATACCCGTTTGTGGACAAGTGACAGACCTGTTGGTCAGTGGCGAGGAATTGTGTGCCACTAACCGTATGAACGTAGGAGCAGCCTTGAGGCTCTTAGCGCCCGAAACCAGCGGCGACGTGCTACTGTTGATTGACGGTGCCCGTCAGGAAGTGGGGACGCTGGAGATGCTGTCGGTCTACGACGTGGCTGCCGTACGTATCATGCGCAACAGCGGACAGCAGATGCGGTGGTGTACACGTCACCAGACCATTGTCGAGCTAACGACGCGAAAGATGAAAGGCGGCAATGTCAACGCCACGTACCACGGCGACTGGTCTATAGGCAGGCAGCATCGCCATCAAGCTGACGTGGAGGGCAGTGACAGCATCGTGGGCTACCTGTTGTCGGCTTACGGCGTCTCAAAGCGAGATGACGGAGACCAAGACGAGGATGACTTGGGTTTGCGTGCCTATATCTCCTACCGCAGAGGAGGGCTGCATTTGCACAACGATATTGGTTTCCGCCACTCGGACGTGGAAACCGGAGCTGGTTCCTTCACGGAACACCGTACGGCACGGCTGACCGACCGCTTTGGCGGTGAGCTGAAAATCATGAAGGGACTGCGGCTGACGGGCGATTTCTCTTTTGCCTATCGCCACACAACGAGCGACTGTTTCCTATCACCTTCTTCCGACGTGTTTGCCGGCATTGAAGATGCCCGTCAGCGCGGGTCATACCAGAAGGGAGTGACGAGAGACCTCACCTATGAGGGCGGTCTACAGCTGCAGGGATCCTGGAAAACAGAGCGCGGAGCGTGGCGGGCCGAGGCCGGCACCCGTCTCTACAGTGGCCAGCTGGAGGGTGACAGCTATGGCGGTATCGGCATCCTGAGCGACCGCATGGCATACATCTCCTTCACCTTGGGCTACGACACCGCTGGCGTCAGACAGGCATCCCGTCAGTATGAACGTACACTCACCTCATGGGCTATCGTGGGCTATGAGCTGGATGGCCGCTACGGTGTGAACGGCGGCGTCAGCCTCTGGCACTCGTCGCTGCTGGCTCCTCACCACAGGACGGCGATGCGTGGCTATGGCGAGGTGTACTGGAAGGTGAGCCAACCAGCCAATATGATGGTGGCCTTCAGCCACAGCATCACGGGATTCGTGCCTTTCAGCAACCAGGATTTTTCAACGCTCTACGTGAACCGCAACGACGAGCAGTACATCTATAATTACTATCTGACGGGGACGCGGCTGGTGCATGAGGCCGATGAAGACCTGAGACCGGCACGCACCACCACCGAGCAGCTGTCGGTCAACGCCACATGGCGCCGACTGGCGGCCATGCTGCGACTCTATCATGAAGAGACCAAGTATGCGCCACTGCCTGCCAACAACGGTGTGGAACTGGACACACGGGTACCGCTTGTGAGCCAGGAGTCATTCCGCCTGTCAGCAGGTGCCGGCATCAGCTACGACCATCTGACCCGCGGCCATCTGACGGTGCAGGCCACCAGCGGCCCGTGGGATGCGCATGTCGCCATCGGTGGCGACGACGACCTGGGGCAGAGCAGTGTGCAACTGAACTACAGGTTCCTGCCCGCGAAAGCCCCTGGTGCCGGAAAGACGGTACTTGGCGCGAAGAGCTTAGCGCTGGGCGCATCGGTGCTGAACCCCGTCCGTTGGCAACCTGACGGCTGGACACAGCCCCGACAATATGTTCTTTCACTTAGCTTCGGTTTTTGACGCATGAGACAGCTGACCCATATCCTCATACTGACAGCGGCACTGCTGATGACGGCCTGCGACGACTTCTTCGACAAGCGGGACGACAGTCAGGCTATTGACGAACAGCGTTTCTTCAGCGACGAGAGCGCTTTCCGTCAGGCCATGACCGATGCCTATATCCAGTTGCGCGACACCACCCTCTATGGCGGCACGCTGACACTGACGCTGCTGGAACAGGCCGCCGGTACGCTGACGCCCTTTGATGCCACTACCGAGGTTGCTGCCCGTGAAGGACTGACGGCCCCGCAGGTGAAAGCTCGCCTTGACAGCACGAAGACTGCTGCCGAGCGCGTCATCAACGCCTGCAACCACATCGTTGCTGCCGCCACGCCTCAACAGCTGAAGACCGATGAGGTGCGCATGGCTGTCGGCGAGGCTTACGCCCTGCGCGCTGCCCTGCGCTTCGACCTCTGCCGTCTGCAGGTGGTACCGGATGACGTGCTCCCAACCGTTGAGAGCGACCTGAGCACTGCTGCCACCCTGCTCCGCGACAGCGACCCGCTGGTGACAACCACCAGTCAGACCACAGTCCCCGTAGGGCGCCAGGACCGGCGGCTGCGCACCATGATGTTCAACTGGTATGCCGTCAAGGCCCTACAGGCACGTATCGCCCTGTGGCAGGGACGCTATGACGACGTGCTGACAGCCGCCGACAGCGTCATGGCACCACTGGAGACGCTTGCTGAGCGCTACCGTGTCTTCTATTACATGCAGCCTGGCAAGTACGGTGCCGACTTCTGCTTCTCACGCGAGTTTCTCTTCGGCATCGCCACCCTGCCAGCAGGTTTCCCGGCACTCAGCGACCGGCTCTTCGCTGAGCTGGGAGTCAGGACTACCAGCCGTCTGCACACCATCTATACCGATGCTGCCGACATCCGTTACCGTGCCTGGTTCCGGCAGTCGGCCGATGGCAACGGCTACACCATGGCCCGTAAGTTCGGGTCTGAGACGCTGCTCTCAGGCTATGTGGTCAGTGCCACTGGCAGCGAGATGCAGTTGCCAGCCTCCATTCCATATATCAAAATAGGTGAGGTGGCGCTCATGGCCGCCGAGGCCCTCAACGAAACGGGGCACCCGACAGAGGCGCTCACACAGATAGAACAGCTGCGACAGACGAGAGGCATTGAAACGGCTCCCGTCCAGCAGACTGTTGCCGCGACGGCTGACCGCGAGGCGGTCCGCCAGCTGATCATGGCCGAACGCGAGCGTGAGCTTTTCGGTGAAGGGCAGCTCTACTATTACTATCAACGCGAGAGAAAATGAAGAGGAGGATACTGCTGTTGGTTGTCTGCTGTTGGCTCCTGGCCCTCGCCGCGAGGGCCCAGGACATGACAGGACGCGTCGTTGACAATACGGGCGAGGCGCTGACAGGCGTCACCATCCGGCTGGTACGTGTCAAGCCCTATCATGAGAACATAGCGTCGACGATTACCGATGTCAACGGCCGTTTCCGTATCCGTGTGCCTGAGAAGGACCTCTTCATCACCGCCAACTTCTTAGGTTTCCAGGGCAACACTGTCCGTGCCCAGGCTGGCAAGGATGTGCTCCTGCGCCTGACACCCACCACCCACGAGTTGAAGGAGTCGGTGGTGACGGGCTACTACCAGAAAGCCAAGAACAGCTTTACCGGCACGGCCACCCAGGTCAGCGGCGAGGAACTGCGACAGGTCAACACCAACAGTCTGCTGGACGGCCTGAAGGTCTTCGACCCGTCATTCCAGATGGTCGACACCCGTGGCATGTTCGGCAGCGACCCCAACCACGTGCCTGACCGCATCGAGATTCGCGGACAGAACACCATGCCCGACATCTCGCAGTCGTCGCTGCAGTCGCAACCCTCACTGCCCATCTTCATCCTCGACGGTTTCGAGGTCAGCGTACAGAAAATCTACGACCTCGATGTCAACCGCGTGCGCAGCATCACCCTGCTGAAGGACGCTTCGGCGTCGGCCATCTACGGCTCGCGTGCTGCCAACGGTGTCGTGGTCATCGAGACACGTTCGCCGGAGGCCGGCCGACTGCAGGTGAGCTACACCATGAATGGCGGCATCGAGGTGCCCGACCTCAGCTCCTATAACCTCATGAACGCTGCCGAGGCACTGGAGTTCCAGCGCCTGGCAGGCGTGTTCGACGCCTACCGCAGCGGCGAAGACCCGGGCATCAACATGAATAGCTACAATGCCGTGCGCCGTGCCGTGCTGGGCGGTCAGGACACCTACTGGCTGTCGAAGCCCCTGCAGGTGAGTTTCCGCCACAAGCACTCGCTGATGGTCGACGGCAGCGTGGGCTACCACGACGTTACGGGCAACAAGACGCCCCACATACGCTTCTCAGTAAACCTGGGCTACGGTTCGCAGCAGGGTGTCATGAAAGGCTCCGACCGCCAGACCTATGAGGCCGGCACAAAGCTGATGTTCCAGTCGGGACGCTTCTATGTCACCAACGACCTGCAGTTCTCGATGGTCAGCAGCACTGACTCCCCCTACGGCAATTTCTCGGCCTACACCACTGCCCTGCCCTATTACCGCGAACAGGATGCCAACGGCGACTACTACCGCACGCTGTCCATCGCCAACCTGGCTCCCGAGGGTATGCACATCGGTGTGACGGCCGCCCAGCAGTCGCCCGTCTATGAGGCGAAATACCTGAACAGCTATTCCACGGGACGCAACGCCAGCGTCACCGACAACCTCAGCCTGAACCTACTGGTGCTCCACGACATCCGTGTCAAGGGCAGTTTCTCGTTCAGCTACGACTACGGCCGCACCGATGCCTATGTGTCGCCGGGCAGCTTCACCTATATTAATAGTAACAACGACGGCGCCACCACCCCCGACGTGCTCTACAAGCGCGGACGCTACGAGGTGGGCAACAGCTCGGGCCTGACCTATAACGGCAATCTTGTCGTGTCCTACTCGCATACCTATGACAAATGGGACATGCAGACCATCCTTGGCGGTGAGCTGCGGCAGACACGTTCCGAGACCGACGGCTACGTCCTGACGGGATTCCTCGGCAATGCTCAGGACTACCTGTCGTATGCCGCACAATACCAGCAGTACGGCCGTCCCTCAGGCACGGAGTCCACCGTCCGCTCCGCCGGCATCTTCTGCAACCAGAACTACGCCTTCGACAACCGCTACCTCTGTGACCTCACCTGCCGTCTCGACGGGTCGTCGCTCTATGGGCGCAGCCAGCAGACGGCTCCCTACTGGTCGGTAGGCCTGCGCTGGAATGCCCACAACGAGCGTTTCATCCACGGCACGTTCATCGGCAAGCTGGCCCTGCGTGGCAGCATCGGCACCACGGGCAACCAGGGGTACAGCCGCAACCAGGCACAAAACATGTACAGCTACCTGACGCAGGTCTATGGCGGCTATTTCGGTGCCCTCATCACCACGCTGGGCAACCCTGACCTTGAGGGACAGCGCACCTTCAACCGCAACGTCGGACTCGAAGGGTCGCTCTTCGCGGGCAGGCTGAGCTTCGAGGTGAACTTCTACTACAACACGACGAAGGGCAGCCTCACATCGCTGACCGTCGCCCCCTCGGTGGGCTTCGAGTCGTACAAGGCCAACATGGGCGACATCACCAACAGCGGTCTCGACTTCAACCTCAGCTATTCGCCCATCCGCAGCCGCCACCTGCTGCTCAACTTCACGCTGAACGGTACGGCCAACCGCAACCGCATCAAGAAGATCAGCGATGCCCTGCAGCGCTATAACGACACGGTCAACCAGCTGGCACAGAACGACACCGAGGGCAACTATCCCACCGTGTTCCTCTTCAAGGAGGGCGAGTCGATGAACACCATCTACGCCGTTCGCTCCCTGGGCATCGACCCCGGCACCGGCAAGGAGATTTTCCTGGACCGTAACAATCAGACCACCTACGAGTGGAACGCCCAGGACCAGGTGCCCGTGGGTGTCAACGAGCCGACGCTTCAGGGCTACTTCGGCATCAACTTCCGCTGGCGTGGCTGGGAAGCCGGCACCCACCTGAACTACTCGTTCGGGGCCGATAAGTACAACTACACCCTGCACCAGAAGATCGAGAACGTCAGCTATATGCAGAACAACGACCGGCGCGCGCTGACCGAGCGCTGGCACCAGCCGGGTGACGTGGCCCGCTATAAGGCCATCACCGACAATTCGGCCACCCGTGCCACCTCACGTTTCGTCCAGCGCGAGAACCGCCTGTCGATGACATCGCTCCGACTGGCCTACACCGTGCCTGCCGAGCGCCTGCACAACAAGTGGATATCGATGCTGCGCCTGTCGGTGACCGCTAACGAGCTGTTCTACCTGAGTACCATCAAACAAGAACGCGGCCTGTCGTACCCCTTTGCCCGCAGTGCGACATTCTCGGCGCAAGTAAACTTCTAAAGCATAGGAATGATGAAGCGCAATATAAAAAACTGGGTTATGGTTCTGGCAACGGTCATGCTGACGGCATGTACCGACTGGCTCGACGTGGGCTCCAAGTCTGAGGTGAACGAAGACGAGATGTTCCGCACCGCAGAGGGCTACTACGCCACGCTGACGGGACTCTACCTCAACCTCGGCTCCACCCAGCTCTACGGCGGCAACCTGCCACTGCTGGCCCTGGAACCGCTGACCCAGCAGTACAGCATCAACACCGACAAGCCCGACCGTGTGCAGTGGTCGCAGTTCAACTACCAGACCGACGGTGGCCAGCAGATGGTCAGCGACATCTGGCTGACGATGTACAACACCATCGTCAATGCCAACATGATTCTCCAGCAGCTTGACCACGCCACTGAGAGCGGTGTCAACGCCCAAGAAGCCAACATCCTGCGCGGCGAAGCGCTCGGTCTGCGCGCCCTGATGTACCTCGACCTGCTGCGCCTGTTCAACGACGCCCCCGCCGCTAACCCCGACTGCCGCAACGTCCCCTTCAAAACCGACTTCGGTTTCGAACTCGGCGAACAGCTCACTACCGCCACCCTGCTTGACCGTCTGGCTACCGACCTCCAGACAGCCTGCCGCCTCCTGCAGCAAGACCCTGTCTGTGCCGCCACCTCTCTTGGCGCCGGCAACGGCTCTGCCGCTGCTATAGACAGCCGTTACCTCGCCTACGACCGCCGCGAGCGTATGAACTACGACGCCTGCACCGCCCTGCTGGCCCGACTGGAACTCTACCGCCAGCATGACGACGAGGCCGCCCGCCTGGCCCGTCAGGTCATCGACAGCCGCCGCTACCGCTATATCCGCCCCGAGGAGGTTGTAGAGACCGATGCCTACGGCGCTGAACTGCGCGCCGACCGCCTGTTTGTGCCGGAGCTCATCTTCGCCCTCTACACCGAGAACGTCCTGACCACCTCCCGCAGCAACTACGAAGGCCTGACGGGCGACTTCGTCAAGACCGCCGACCTGCTCGACGAGAGCGACGTCCGCCATCAGTGGCTCTTCAGCAATCCCAGCGCCTTAGGGAAAATCAACCTCATCCGTTACCAGCGCTCCACGCGCCAGCAGGACCAGAGCCGCTATGGCCATCCCGTCGTGCCCATGCTGAAACTCTCGGAGATGCAGCTCATCGTTGCTGAGTGCGCCTTACACCGCGGCGATGTATCTGAGGCCCGCCTGCAGTTGAACACGCTGCGTACGGCCCGTGGCGAGGCAGAGCTGCCAGCCACTGTCACGCTACAGGACCTGGACGATGCCCTGACCCACGAGTACCAGTGCGACTTCCGTGGCGAAGGCCAGCTCTTCTATTACTATAAACGCCGTGGTTTCGCTACCATCGACGACGGCTACGGCAAGGGCAACACCGTCAGCTTGGCCACATCGGCCTATACGCTGCCGCTGCCTCCCTACGAAATACAGTTTGGCTATGGAAAGAAAGACTAACCGCCTGCTGACAGCTCTCATGGCTGTCCTGCTCGTCAGCGCCTGCAGCGAGGACCAGCTGCCGCTCTACGACACCGCCACCCAGGCACTGAACATTGCCAAGGGCACGGCCTTCGGCGCCGCCGATGACTACCCTGACAGCTATGCCTTCAATGCCTACTTCCTCGGCGGGGCGCTCACCGACTATGAGCTGGCCATCCCCGTGCGGCTGCAGGGCACCATCGACGCCGAGCGTGACCGCCATTACCGCGTCGCTGTGGTCGACAGCGCCACGGCGGGAGCCGTCAGCGGCCGTCATTTCACGCTGGCCACGGAACAGACCTTCCGCCGCGGACTGTGGCAGGACAGTCTGCGTGTCACCATCCACCTGCAGGCACTGAGCGACACGGTGAACTACCGGCTGCGGCTGGCACTCGTCCCGGGCAATGACTTTCAGGCCGGCTTGCCTGCCTACCAGTTTGTCGACATCGCGTTCACCCGCAACCTGAGCATCGCCCCGGCTTTCTGGGAGAACAACAGCAAGCTGCGCAAGATCAGCTACCATCCCCGCAAGTGTGCCGTCTTCCTCGAGGTGAGCGGACTGACCGACCCCGACTGGACGGATGACGGCTCATCGGTCATCCTCGAATACTGGATTTCACTCTGCGAGCAGTGGTTCCAGGAGCACGAGGAGTACGACGAACAGGGGAACAGGCTATTTTTTAGTTAAGAGTTAAGTATGGTGAGTCATCTGAGATATATACGCTACTGTTGCCTGTGCTGCGCCGTTGCCGTCGCAGCCCTGTCCCTCGTTGCCTGCTACGGCGACAAGGACCAGGACGGCGACGACACCCTGCAACAGGTGGTGGCGGTCGACGGTCTGCAGAGCAGCACCTATGTGCTCTACCAGGGCGACACGCTCCGCCTGAGTCCCACCGTGCGTTTCAGCAACGGTGCCGACACCACGCGCTACGACTACCGCTGGCTGGTGGGACGCTCCGAGCAGATAGGCACAGGGCGTCACCTCCAGTGGACAGTCCGGCTGCCGCAGGGCTACGCCATGGCCAGCGACGTGCCGGCAGTCTTCATTGCCCGCGACCGCGACAACGGCTTGGAGTTCCGACAGACATTCACTATTCAGGTGCTGTCCAGCTATACACCCGCCTATTTCTGTGTCTACGAGACCACCGACGGACGACTGGAATGGATGTCCTTGCAGGGAGAGGCGCGACAGTTCACCCGCTGGTTCGATGCTATGGTGGAGCGCATCAACCCCGACGAGCCCATCACGGGCCATTACCGTGGCACGCTCTACTCCGTCAACGAGCTGGCCATCTTCACCGACCACCATCCCGACTATGGCCGCACCATCTCCGTGCGCAATGCCGACCCGCAGGCGGGATTCCTGTCAAACGTCGGCGAATACACAGGCAGCGTCCACCAGACGCTCTACCACGGCACATCGCCCACACTCGACATCCACAACGTCGCCTTCGGCTACGGTGCCTCGAAATACTTCATCTGCAACAACGACCTCTACGTCTTCAACGGTCTCGACCGTAAGCTGCCCGTCTTCAACGAGCAGACGTTCGTCAAGAGCCGTGGTGTCCGCCAGGCCATCAGCAGCAAGCAGTTCCAGCGCTACAAGAAGTGTACGTTCGTGCTCCACGACGACGGACAGGTAGGCGCCTATCACGTCTACAATGACCAGATGGAGATGCTTGACCTGCGCCTCGACAGTCTCTGCGGTTGTTTCACTGAGGCCACTGGTCTGGGTTCCAACCAGCCCTACGACATCTTCCTCATCGGACGGCAGGGCGGCGAGTACGCCATGTTCCAGTACCACGTCAACTACATCAACCGCGTCGTCCAGCCCCTGCAGCTCGTACGGCGTATGCCCCTTGACGCCGACCTGGCGCGGCGCGTGCAATGCTGGTGGGGCTCTTTTGGCGAGAGCTACGCTTTCTACCTGACCGACCATGAGGTTCATCGCTTCGACTATTACGAGATGACCGACTTCCAGACGGTACGCCAGCGCGTAGTGGCACAGTTCGACCCGCGCTACGAGGTGGTCGATGTCGTGCCCCTCATCCCCGGCTTGGGTTTACGCGACGAGGACGACTGTACCGTCGTGCTCCTCTACGACCCCGTCAGTCACCGCTCCACGCTCCATGTCATGGACACGTTCAGTGGCAAGCTGTTGGCTGAGTACCGCGACATCGTTCCCGGACGGGCTGTTTTCTTCACCCGCTGTTTTTAACAACCGAATAAGTTTCACTTTAAAATTAATTATGTATGAAAACAAAAACTTTACTCCTCTCAGCTGCCCTCTGCAGCAGTGTGCTGGCCTCAGCACAGGGTCTGAACGTTGAACTGACCGTCGGCGGCAACATCGACAAGACCGTGTTCTCACAGCTCGACTCCTTCTCAGTGGCCAACAGCCTGAACCTGAAGGATGCCACCATCCTGGCCGCTACCGTGGGTGGCGTTGAGTATCCTGCCAACGAGATTCCCGACAGTGCCTTTATGACCAAGGGTTATGTGAATGCTAACGGTGTGTTTGTTTTTACGGGTAACAAAGAGGTGACAAGCGTCGTGCTGCCAGCCTCAATCACTGCCATCGGTGCCTCGGCCTTCAACGGCTCGGTAGCTAACCCCGTTGACTTCTCGGCTTGCACCAAGCTGGAGACCATCAAGACGTATGCGTTCGAACTGTCTGCCATGGATAAGATTGACCTCAGCGGACTCTCGGCTCTGCAGACTATCGAGGCTAATGCATTAAAGCAGACCCATGCTGCCTCAATTGTCCTCGACGGATGCTCGTCGTTGACAGCCATCGACCAGTATGGCCTTGCCCAGAGTTATTTCGTAACCAGCACCAGTTTCAAAGGCTGCACAGCCTTGAAGACCATCGGCAACCGTGCGTTCCTGAACCTCGGCAAGACCTCTGGCGACTGTGGCGAGATTGACCTGACCCCCTGTACCGCCCTGGAGACCATCGACGAGAGTGCTTTCCAGAGTGCCAAGACGAAGAGCGTCAAGTTCCCCGCCTCGCTGAAGACCATAGAGGCCAAGGCTTTCAATCTGGCTTCGCTGATTGAGACCATCACCTTCGAGGGTACCACACCTCCGACACTGGGCGCAACGGCTTTCACCGCTAAAATCATGTCGAATGCTATCGTCTATGTTCCCGCTGGTAGTGAGCAGGCCTATAAGGATGCCGGCTTCGAGAACGTACAGGCTATCGGCACTCCTGTCACGGCTGCCCGCATGAACGCTACTGCCGAGGGCACGGCCTATGACCTCAACGGTTGTCAGGCTGCTGACAGTGCTAAGGGTGTCATCATCCAGAACGGTCAGAAGTATGTGAAGTAGAAACGTTGGTTCCATCAACAAGAAATCCCGAAAGCCATTCACTTTCGGGATTTCTTGTTTTACGAAACCTCTTTGTTTTACATGCTTCCGCCGGCAGTAGCGGTGCTGCTCTTTTGTTCTGGCAGCTTGCCGTCGAGTGCCAGTCGGATTTGCAGTGCCAGGTCGGCGTAGTGGGCACGGGTGTCGGCATCGCCACTGGCTGTGCTGATACGTGCCTGAATCTTCTTCAGGGCAGCCAGCACATAGGGCCGCTGCTCAGCCACCAGCGTCACACGCCACGACTTGATGAGGTTCTCCACGGCGCGGCGCTGCATCTCGCGTGTCCACAGGTTGACGCTCTTGCCCTGAGCCGTCTCGCTGAAGAGGTAGCCAACGAGGTCGTTGACGAAGTCCATGGGCTTGTAGCCGTTCTTCAGATAGGAGTGCTTGCTGACGAGGTTGATGGTCATCGCCTTCGTCAGGTGGTCGATGGTGGCATAGCCGAGACTGAAGATCAGGTTCTCGGGAATGCGGTTAAAGCGGCGGGCATAGGGTTCGCTCACCAGCCACACCGGCTCCTTGATGATGTTGTCGTTGAGCCATTTCATGGCACGGCGCTGCGTGGCGGCATCGACGGGCGTGAAGACGGGGCCTTGCTGGTCGGCACTCTTCAAATCATGGTACGTGCCGCCAATCTGGTTATAGACATGCTTGGCGTAGCGCCCCATCTGACTGATGAGGGTCTTGTACGCATATTTCAGGTTCTCGTCCATGTCGCCCTCCTCGTAGTTCCACTCGGGCAGCAGCTTGACAATACGCTTCAGATTACGCACACCGTAGTCGCTGGCTTTCATGGCATCGTTGCCCAGGTCCTCGGTCTGCGCACGGGGGTCGTTGTCGCTGCCCTCGCCGCCAAACCAGTAACGCTGGCTCTCGCCGAGCTTGGCAATCACCATGCGGTTCAGGCGCAGGCGCTGCTCCTTCTCCGTCTTCAAGTCGGGGAAATAGCGGTAGCCCCACTCAATGGCCCACTTGTCGTAGTCGCCGATGCGGGGGAAGATGCCGGCCTGCGAGATGCCGTCCTCTGGCTGTGCCACGTAGTTGAAGCGGGCGTAGTCCATGATGGAGGCGGTGTGTCCGTACTTCTCCACCCACGTCTTCGAGCGCAGGCTGTCAACGGGTGTGGCAAACGAGGCACCCATGTTGTGGCGCAGACCTAACGTGTGGCCTATCTCGTGGCTGGAGACGAAGCGGATGAGCTCTCCCATCAGCTCATCGTCGAACTTCGGCTTTCGGGCACGGGCATCAACGGCACCGGCCTGTATCTGGTACCAGCCGTGGAGCAGTTCCATGACGTTGTGGTACCAGCCCACATGGCTCTCCAGGATCTCACCGGTCCGCGGGTCGCTGACGTGGGGACCGTAGGCGTTGGAGATGTCGCTGGCCAGGTAGCGGATGACCGAGAAGCGGGCATCGTCCAGCGACATCGTCGAGTCGTTGGGCCACTCCTTGGCACAGATGGCATTCTTGAAGCCCGCGGCCTCGAAGGCCACGTTCCAGTCGTCGACACCGGCCTTCAGGTAGGGCACCCACTTCTTGGGCGTGGCGGGGTCTATGTAGTAGACAATCTGCTTGACCGGCTCCACCAGTTCGCCACGGCTGTAGGCCTCGATGTCCTTAGGCACGAGGCGCCAGCGGGTGATGACATGGCGGCGGTCGACGCGCTGCTGCTCGTCGCCATACTCATAGAATCCCTCGGTGAAGTAGCCCACACGGGCATCGAAGGTGCGGTAGTCCATCTCGTCGCCGGGCAGCAGCACGAACGAGGTGTTCAGCTTCAGCGTCACCGTCCCCGTGAGCTTGGCACTCGATGCCTTCGCCGTGGGCTTGGCACCGTAGGTGCGGACGGTGGTCACCTCTGTATTAATAGGAAAGGTACGTATGTCGTCAACATACGACAGTTCCTTCTTCATGGCGGTCAGTCCGAGCTGCGTCTTCCGCTGCTCGCTCAGGCCGACGACCACATTGTCGTCGCCCACCAGCTTAGTGACGTCTATCGTGTAGCGACGCTGGCCGGTAGAGTCCGTCAGGGTGGTATCAATCTTGGCAGACCACAGGATGGGGTTCTGTGTGGCGTTCTCCACGGCCTTGGCAATAGCGTCGCCACTGTCCACACGGGTGTCGTAGACATCGGCACGCAGATACATTGTCTTGCCGTGCTTCTCCCAGTAGACCACCTGGCTGTTAGCCAGCTCGCCGCCATACAGTCCGGCGTTGACAGGGGTAGACACAAAGCGGGTGTTGACCAGCAGGCGGCGTCCCAGCAGCGAGTCAGCCAACTGGAAGCGCCAGGTGTCCTTCACATGCTGTACCCCAAACAGTCCTTGGCGCACGGGGGCGCGCTGTTCCATTCGGGGCTTGGGCGTTGGCGTCTCGGTTTTCTTCTTTTTCTTCGCGTCTGCCGCCGTTGCCGTCACTATCAGCAGGCAGAGGGCCAAAATAAGTTTTTGTTTCATGCTCTTCTTTTTTGGTTTTTAATTTAGTGGGTACAAAGGTACGAATAAAATCCTAATCCACCATTGTTTTGGAAAGAAAGTAGGCGTAATCTGAGCTATTCTCATAATTATTGTGTAACTTTGTCGGCGAAAAGACAAATGACATGAACACTTGGAAAACTAATCTGGAAGAGACGAAACGACGGTATATTGACTGGTGGAACCACAAGGGAATTATCCTCAACATGTGGGAACACTTTCAAGACGGTGTCAAACCCCATGCCGACATCCCCATGCCGCCGGCTCCCCGTGACCTGAACCAGAAATGGTTCGACCCCGAGTGGCGTGCCGATTACCTGGACTGGTATGTGGCCCACTCATCGCTCATGGCCGACATGCTGCCCGTGGCCAACACCCAGCTGGGTCCCGGCTCGCTGGCGGCTATCCTTGGTGGCGTGTTCGAAGGCGGCGAGGATACCATCTGGATTCATCCCGACCCGCACTACACCGATGACATCGTCTTTAATCCGGAGCATCCCAACTACCTGCTGCACAAAGCCCTGTTGAGGGCCTGTAAGAAGAAGGCACAGGGGCATTACTATGTGGGCATGCCCGACCTGATGGAAGGACTCGACGTGCTGGCTGCCATCAAGGGTACCGACAAGGTGCTGACCGACACGGTGATGCAGCCCGAGGTGCTGGAACGCCAGATGCAGCAGATCAACGATATCTACTTCCAGGTGTTCGACGAACTCTATGATATCATCCGTGAGGGCGATGAGATGGCCTTTTGCTATTTCTCGTCATGGGCTCCCGGAAAGATGTCGAAGCTGCAGAGCGACATCTCGACGATGATAAGCACCGACGACTACCGCCGCTTTGTGCAGCCGTTCATCCGTGAGCAGTGTCAGAAGATTGACTATACCCTCTACCACCTCGACGGGGTGGGGGCCATACGCCACTTAGACGCGCTGCTGGAGATTGACGAACTGAACGCCATACAGTGGACACCCGGCGTGGGCGAGCCGCAGGGCGGCAGTCCTAAGTGGTACGACCTCTACCGGAAGATTCTCAACCACGGCAAGAGCATCATGGCCTGCTGGGTGACCCTCGACGAGCTGCGCCCCCTGCTCGACCATATCGGTGGCGACGGCGTACACATAGAGATGGACTTCCACAATGAGCGCGAGGTGGAACAGGCCATGAAGATTGTTGCCGACTTCACCACCAACCGTAACCTTCATCCGTCCGATTTGAAGGACGATGCCGACCTTGAGGTGGCCGACATCATCCGTAGCATTGAGGAAAAAGAACGCAACGAACACAACGGGGTCGGTTCTTGCCTTGCAAGCGACCTTTGGTCGAGCGCCGCTGTGTACTTGGGCGGGGTAAGAGACAGAATCCTCGTGCTCGACGGGGCTATGGGGACGATGATACAGCAATACCGCTTGCGTGAGGAGGACTTCCGTGGCGCACGCTTTGCCGGTCACGGCCTGGACCTCAAGGGCTGCAACGACGTGCTGTCGCTGACCTGCCCTTACGTTATCCGCGATATTCACCGTAAATACTTAGAAGCCGGTGCCGACATCATCGAGACCAACACTTTCAATGCCCAGCGCATCTCCTTGGGCGACTACGGCATGCAGGACTACTGCCGCGACATCAACCTTGCCGCCGTGAAGATAGCCCGCGAGTGTGCCGAAGCGTTCTCCTCTTCGGACCACCCCCGCTTCGTGGCTGGCAGCATCGGTCCTACCAGCCGCACGCTGTCGGTGGCCACCTCAGGAAAGCCCTTGTCGGAGCAGCAGCTACGCGAGGCTTACAGGGAACAGATAGCAGCCTTGGTAGAAGGCGGCGTCGATGCGCTGCTCATCGAGACCATCTTTGATGTGGAGAATGCACGGATAGCCATTGAGGAAGCCTGCCAGATAGCCCCCTCGCTGCCCCTCATGCTGAGTTTCAACGTGACAACGCCTGACGGGCACAACATGCTGGGACAGGACGTCTGTCAGTTTATCCGTTCGCTTAGCATCAAACCCTTCTCGGTAGGCATCAACTGCGTGGCCGACGTTGCCCTGATGACACCGCTGGTATGCCAGCTGGCACAGTTTGGCACCAAGGTGAGCCTCTACCCCAACGCGGGCATGCCCGATGCCGGCGGTCACTACGGTAAGACACCGGAGGGACTGCTGAAGGATGTGTGGCCTCTGCTTGAGAACCACTGCCTGAGCATCATCGGCGGATGCTGCGGCACCACCGACAGGCATATCGCCCTGATAGCCCAGGCTGTTGAGCCTGTGCCGGGGGTATGCCTCTCGCCTCTGAACGAGGAGGAGCAAGGTAAGAGGACAGAGGTAAGGGCATACCGCCAACTGCACCTGACGGTGAAGGCGGATGAGCCTCTTGCCGTCAATACTGATGAAGACAGTCTTTTCCAGGCCATCATGGACGGTAATGCTGAGGCGGCTGTGGCTGCCACCAACGCTGCCATTGCCAACCACAAAGCACCGCAGGACCTGATAAACGGCCAGATGATACGTGCCATGAGTGAGGTGGGACGACGTTTCCAGGACGGCAAGGCCTTCGTGCCGCAGCTGCTGATGGCAGGCAGGGCCATGAAGGCTGCTTTGGAACTGTTGAAGCCCATGCTGGCCGGCACTGCCAGTACGTCGGTGGGAAAGGTGGTCATCGGTACCGTGAAGGGCGACCTGCACGACATCGGCAAGAACCTGGTGGCCTCCATGCTTGAGGGCTGCGGCTTCGAGGTGGTCAACATCGGCATCGACGTGTCGGCCGATGCCTTTATCCAGGCTGTCAAGGAGAACCAGCCCGACATCCTCTGTATGAGTGCCCTGCTCACCACGACGATGGGCTATATGAAGGAGGTCATCGATGCCTTGGAGGCTGCCGGCATCCGCCAGCAGGTGAAGGTGATGGTGGGCGGTGCCCCTGTCACCCAGGGCTTTGCCGACGAGATAGGTGCCGACGGTTACAGCGACAATGCCAACTCGGCCGTCACCGTAGCCAAACAGTTACTTGGAAAGCTTTAGCCGTCGCTTATAGCATTGTTTGAAGTCACAGAGCCCGCAGGTGTAGTCAAGCTTGCGGACTTTCTTTCCTACGCCCATAATGCCGCTGACCGACTTGATGGGCACCATCAGCGACGAGTCGGTGAGCCTGACACCACAGGTCTGACCGCCGAACAGCGGGAAGAGCCGTTGCTGCTGCGAGACGTGCCACCCGCAATAGCCTGGTGAGAAGCGGTTGGTGTGGTGCCACTGCAGTTTGTCGATGCTCTCTTGCAGACATGCCTCCATCACATCGGCGCAATGCTCGGCAATGACCGAGCCTAAGGCGTCGGCAATGAACACGCGCACCATGTCGCCCTCATCCTTCAGCCGCTGCTGGTAGTCCTCAAACTCCGTGCCGCTGGTGCAGACGAAGAGGGCGTAGGCCTCTGAGCCCTGCAACTGTCGCAGGATAATCCGGCCCATGTCGAAGGCGGGCAGCTCAGGCACCACTACGTAGCAGAACCGTGGACGCAGCCACCGGCTCACCTCCTCCATGACGAGCCGTGTCTCGCGCCGGGTGGCCTCGTCGGGCTCAGCACCGTGGTAGCCCATCTGCTCGAACACGTCGGCAGGGGTTATGTTCAGGGCGTGGAAGTCGAGTGTCTTCTGTGTCATCGTCTGTTAAACGTCTCCAGGGCCTCAAAGAAGGCGTATATATTGTGCTTAGGTGTCAGAGGGGGCGTGTCGCAGCCGCTGGAGAGGACGAAGTTGGGATAGTCCTTCATCTTCTCCAGCAGGTCGGTGACGGTCTGGCGCATCTTTTGCGGCATGCCGTCCTTGAACACGCTGACGGGGTCGATGTTGCCCATGGCAAGGGCCGTGGGGGGCACCTCGCTGATGACCTCCTCCATGCGACACTTGTTGCCGAAATGATAGGCGGCGGCTCCGGTGCTGACCATCGCTGCCGTGCAATGCCCTGTGTTGCCGCAGTTGTGGAGAACCACCAGGAAGTCATCTGTCTGCACCTGCTCTACGATATAGCGCACGTAGTCGGAAGAGAAGGTGCGGCAGTCCTTGTCTGACAGCAGTCCGGCAGCAGGCTCGGCCATCATCACACCGCCAACGCCGGTGAGCTTGAGGGCCTGACAGTATTTCTTGACAAACAGCGTACACTTACTGAGCAGCTGGTGGGCGGCATCGGGATGCTCGCAGATAAGCACCATCAGTTCCGACATGTCGTACAGACGGCCAGCTAATGAGAACGGCCCGATGCAACCGCCGAAGACGGGACGGTCGGTGATGTTGCGGGCGGCCAGCAGGTTGGCTTTCAGGTAAGCGGGAACACGCCCTGCCGAGAGCGACGGTACCTCCAGGCTGCTGATGGTGTCGATGGTGGTCAGAGGATGTCCGACGACGGCAGGCACGGCCTCGTCGCTGAAGGCTATCTCCGCGCCGAAAGCCTCTGCCTCTACCGTCAGGTCCATGATGGTGGCGGCGGCTACGGTGGGGTAGCGCCGTGCCAGGGTGTGTACGGCCTCATAGTGGATGCAGCCATTACTCACCGCCTGTCTCACTGTGTTGCCGTTCATCTCTATGCCCGGATGGGTCATCACGGGCAGGGCCGTCACCTCCTTGCGCTGGATGACGTCTGCCACCCATTGTCTCATGTCTCGTTTCATCGGTTTGCTGTAATTTATTATAAAGACGTACGCGGGCGCGATTTGTTACTATCTGGATGGTGACATTTTTGCCATCGCTGCGTCATATAGTATATGAACCGCATACTAACCTATATACTCCTTTTGCTGACTGTCCATACGGCAAGAGCCGGCGAGATAACTGTCAGACCGGGCGAAAGTCTGCACGATGCCCTGCGCAAAGCCCGCGAGTGGCGGCGTACCCAAGACCCGCGTTGCGACGGCGGTATCACGATAACCGTCAGGGCGGGCCGGTATTACATGAACGAACCGCTGTTCCTGCGTCCTGAAGACAGCGGAACGGCAGCATCGCCGCTCCTTATCCGTGGCGAGCAGGGCGCGGTGCTCTGTGGCGACCCCCGCCAGCAGCACACGCAGGTGTGGCCTCAGAAGGGTATGGAGCGCCTGATAGACTTCGACACGGAGGCACGCACCATCACCATTCCCACACCGCCGAAGAGCGTCCTGAAGACGAACGGCCTTGAGATGGTTGTCCACCAGCGCTGGGCCATCGCCATCCTGCGTGTCAAGCAGATGAAGGTCGAAGGCGACCGCACTATCGTTACATTTATGGAACCTGAGAGCCGCCTGGAGTTTGAACACCCCTGGCCGCAGCCCGTCATCGGAGGGAAAAAGGGCTGCTCGTCATTCCTGTTAAGAACTACTGAGCAGCGCTGCGGTATTGAGCAGCTGATGATCATCGACGGTGCCAAGCATGTCACCATCGAAAATGTCACCTTCGAGAACACCTGCTGGAACCGTCCCTTGCACAAAGGGCATGTGACGCTGCAGGGCGGGTTCCCGCTCATCGATGCCTATAAGCTGAAGGAGCAGGAAGGACTGCCCTGGGACAGCGGACTGGAGAACCAGGCTTGGATAGAGCGCCCCGTCAGTGCCGTCACGGTGCGCAACACCGGGGATGTCCACTTCACCGGATGCACCTTCCAGCACTTAGGGAGCACGGCCCTCGACATGGAGAGCATCTGCGTGGGAAGCATCACCGGCTGCCGTTTTGAGGACATCGGCGGCACCGCCATCATGGCGGGCTCGTTTGCAGAGAGTCCACGTGAGGTACACCGTCCTTATCAGGACCTGTCGGACAGGTGCCAGCAGCTGACCATCAAGGGCAATGTCATCCACGATGCTGCTAACGAAGACTGGGGAGCCGTGGCCATCAGCTGTGGCTATGTGCGCGACTGCACCATCAGCCACAACGAGGTGAGTCGCGTCAACTACTCGGGCATCTGCGTAGGGTGGGGGTGGACGTCGCTCTATACCGGCATGGAGAACAACCATATTATTAATAATAAGGTGAGCGACTATGCCCGCCAGCTCTATGATGCCGGCGGTGTCTACACCCTTTCCTACCAACCGCATTCCAGCATCAGGGATAATGAGATTAGCCAGCCTTTCCCGGCACCCTACGCCACCAACGACCGTGCCTTCTGCATCTACCTTGATGCACGTACCGACGGCTATACCATAGCGAACAACAGGACAGAAAACCGCCTGATTCGTCGCAACGAGATTGGCGACAACCATCCTGGTCCCAACAACATATTCAGACAATGAAGCAAACCAACTACCACCTTTTCGACTTCATGGACTTTGACCCCTCGCTGCAGAAGGACGAAGTCCTATGGAAGGCATACGCTCCCACGGCCGTAGCAGAGTGCGACGGCGACATCATCGTCACCATTCCCTATCAGCAGCAGAAGCACCAGGAGGACATGGAGCCAGATACGGAGGTGCCGCAGCAGTCCTACGACCTCATCATCCGTGCCTATGAACCGAACATCGTACGGCTGTTTACGACGATGGAGTGCCCCCTCCCTACCTCCCCCGAAGGGGGAGGCTTACTGACCACCCCATCCCTCCAAACCTCCCCCGAGAGGGGAGACTTACTGACTGACGAGGATGACATGCTGCAGATGGCACCAGAGGTGAAAAGGATTCCACTAACTTTATCCCGCAAAGGAGACATCATTGAAATCCGCAAACAAAAAGCCTCCCCTCTCGGGGGAGGTTTGGTGGGGGCTGCTCTTGTGGGGGCTATCGACCTCTCCGCCCCTCGCCTCGACCCCTGGAGCGACCTGCTGCCACCGCCGCAGCCTGCACCCTGCATCACCCTCTATCCTGACGGTGACCTGTCGAAGGGCATCACCCTCAGCGACGACCATTTCTCACCCCCACGCTACGACGCCCTGCCATTAGGGTTTGTGAGCCCCTCCCCCAACCCCTCCCCGATAGGGAGGGGAGAACAGAAAGCCTCCCCTCTCGGGGGAGGTTTGGTGGGGGCTGCCACCATCTCCTTCCGCTGCGAGGCCGACGAGTGCTTTGTGGGCACCGGCGAGCGCTTCCGTAAGATGGACCTCAGCGGACAGACCTTCCAGCTGAAGAACCAGGACGGACAGGGCGTGAACAACCGCCGCTGCTACAAGAACATCCCCTTCTACCTGTCCAGTCGCATGTACGGTGCTTTCTTCCATACCTCCGACTACTGCAAGCTGTCGCTGGCCGACCACAGCACCCGTAGTGTACAGTTCCTCAACGACCGGGCCGTCCTCGACGTGTTCCTCATCGGCGGTCAGATGCCTGAGGAGATACTGCGGGGCTACCGCATGCTCACGGGCTTCCCCGCCATGCCGCCCCTGTGGAGCTTTGGCATCTGGATGAGTCGCATGACCTACTTCTCTGCCGACGAGGTAGAGGCCATCTGTCAGCGGCTGCGTGAGGAGCACTACCCCTGCGACGTCATCCATCTGGATACCGGCTGGTTCCGCACCGACTGGCTCTGCGAATGGAAGTTCAACCCCGAACGGTTCCCCGACCCCAAGGCTTTCATACAGCGCCTTGCCAGCCAGGGCTTCAAGGTCTCGCTCTGGCAGCTGCCGTACATAGCCCGGGGTGCCGAGCAGCTGCAAGAGGCCAAGGAGAATCATTATATTAGTAGCCCCCTCCAAACCTCCCCCTCTACAGGAGGGGGCCAGGGGGAGGCTTCCTCCTCCTCCAACTTCTCCGCCCTCGACTATGCCGGCACCATCGACTTCACCTACGACAAGGCTACCGAATGGTACAAGAACAAGTTGTTGAAACCGCTGTTGGAGATGGGTGTCAAGTGCATCAAGACTGACTTCGGCGAGAATATCCACATGGACCATCAGTATCACGGCTCTACACCCGAACACCTGAACAATCTCTATGCCCTGCTATACCAGCGGGCAGCCTTTGAAAGCCTCACAAGCCCCTCCCCCAACCCCTCCCCAATAGGGAGGGGAGAACAGAAAGCCTCCCCTCTCGGGGGAGGTTTGGTGGGGGCTGAAGCCTCCCCCTTCGGGGGAGGTAAGGAGGGGGCTCTCATCTGGGCCCGCGCCGCCTGGGCCGGCTGTCAGCGCTATCCCGTTCACTGGGGTGGCGACTCTGAGTCATCGTGGGATGGTATGGCCGGGTCGCTCAAGGGTGGGCTGCACCTGGGGCTCTCTGGCTTCGCCTTCTGGAGCCATGATGTGCCGGGCTTCCACTCCACCCCCGACTTCATGAACTCCCCCCTCGACGAGCAGGTCTACGTGCGGTGGACACAGTTTGGCGTGTTCACCTCACATATCCGCTACCACGGCACCTGTAAGCGCGAGCCCTGGCATTATCCGGCTATCGCCCCCATCGTCAAACGGTGGTGGAAGTTGCGCTACCGCCTCATCCCCTATATCGTCGAGCAGTCTCAGCAGGCTTGTCAGAGCGGCTTCCCCATCATCCAGGCGCTGCTCATCCGTCACCCCCATGACCGTCAGGTGTGGCATATCGACGATGAGTACTATTTCGGCCAGGAGTTCCTGGTGTGTCCGGTGATGAATGGTAATAATAGGAGAGATATCTATCTGCCAGGGGGGGCTTGGATCAACTTCTTCACCGGCGAACGCTTTGAGGGGGGCCGCTGGTACTACGGTGTCGACGTGCCGCTGGACCAGATGCCCGTCTTCGTCCGCCCCGGTGCTTCCATCAGGATGTACCCCCACGACGTTGACTCTACCGACGACATGGATCTCTCGCAGTCTGTCACCATCGAAATAACTGAAGACTTTAAAGGCATCGGATTATGAACACCCACTATATGCAGCCCCTCGACTGGCTCATCCTGGCCGTCTATTTCGCCGTGTTGCTGGCTATCGGCATCTGGGCAAGTACCAAACGTAAGAAGAACAGCTCGCTCTTCCTGGCCGAGCACTCCCTGCGCTGGCACCATATTGGTTTCTCCATGTGGGGCACCAATGTCGGACCGTCCATGCTCATAGCCTCCGCCTCGGCAGGCTTTACCACGGGTATCGTCTCAGGCAACTTCGCCTGGTATGCCTTTGTGTTCATAGCCCTGCTGGCCTTTGTCTTCGTTCCCCGCTACTTAGGAGCCAACATCAGCACGCTGCCGGAGTTCATGGGACTGCGCTTCGGACAGTCAACGCGAAATATCCTGGCCTGGTACACCATCGTCACCGTCATCATCTCCTGGCTGGCCCTGACGCTCTTTGCCGGGGGCATCCTCATCCGGCAGGTCTTCGACATACCCATGTGGCTGTCGGCCCTGGTGCTGCTCGTCATCTCCGCTTTCTTCACCATGCTCGGCGGACTGAAAGCCGTGGCCTATACCAACGTCTATCAGATGATCCTGCTCATCGTCGTGTCGCTGGCATTGGTCATCGTTGGCTTCGACCGCGTGGGAGGCATCGCCGCACTGGTAGCCAAGGTGCCTGCCGACTACTGGGTGATGTTCAAGCCCAATAGCGACGAGGCCTTCCCCTGGCTGCCCATCCTCCTGGGCTATCCGGTCATGGGTGTCTGGTTCTGGTGTACCGACCAGAGCATGGTGCAGCCTGTGCTGGCAGCCAGGAGCCTGAAGGAGGGACAGCTCGGCACCAACTTCACCGGCTGGCTGAAGATTCTCGACGTGGCCTTGTATATCCTGCCGGGCATCATCTGCTTCGCCCTCTTCCCCACCTTGGAGAACCCCGATGAGGCCTACCTGACGATGGTCGAGAACCTGTTCCCCGTAGGCATGGTGGGACTGGTGTTCGCCGTGCTGACGGCCTGTCTGGTAAGCACCATAGGCTCGGCCCTCAACGCCCTGAGCACCGTGTTCACCATGGATATCTACGTCAAGCGGTTCAACCCCCAGGCCTCGCAGCGGCGCATCAACATCGTGGGGCGCTCGGTGACGGTGGCAGGCTCGCTGCTGGCCATCGTGCTCACCGTGGCTATCGATGCCATCAAGGGTCTGAACCTCTTTAACGTGTTCCAGAGCGTCCTCGGCTTCATTGCCCCGCCCATGGCCGCCGTCTTCCTGTTGGGCATCTTCTGGAAGCGCACCACCACCCGTGCCGCCAACTTCGCCCTGACCGTCGGCACCGCCTTCTGCCTCACCGTCAGCGTGCTCTATCTGTGGGGACCGCAGCACTTTCAATTGTCAATTCTCAATTCCCAATTAACATGGACCTGGCCCCATTTCATGCTCCTCTCGTTCGAGCTGTTTGTCATCCTCGTCGTCTCCATGGTCATCATCTCGCTGACTGACAAAGACAAGACACGGTACGCGATTCCTGCTCCCATCCATGAGGAGTTCTCAAAACTTGCCATCGGCCTGTGGACGGCCTTGGCAGTCGTGATGACAGGCTTGTATATCTATTTCAACTGAAGCACTTTGCATACCCCCCAAAACCTATAAAGTTAAGATGAAGCAACAGATATTCTTATGGCTCATGGCTACGAGTCTGGCACTGACGGCAGCGGCACAACAACGGTTGGCGTCGCCCAACGGCAAGTTGACAGTGGAAACCCGCCAGGGACAGTTTGCCGTCAGCTATCAGGGCCGGCAGGTGCTGACGCTGCAGGCCGCCGAGGCTGCCACGTCACTACATGGTATGAAGGCCACGCCGGTGAAGGCCGACTACCAGATGCTCGCCGGCAAGCGCAGCCGCTGCGTGAACGAGGCCAACGAATACCGTCTGGGGACCATGACGCTGCGCCTCTATAACGACGGCCTGGCCTTCCGCTATGAGTCGCCCGTCAAGGAGCAGGCGGCCTACGTCATCCCCGAGGGCACGAAGCGGTGGATGCAGCAGTGGTGCGACTCCTACGAGGGCTTCTTCCCCCTGGCCACCACGTGCCGCCAGCAGGCCGTGCCGTCGTATGGCCGGCAGTATAAGGATGCCGATGGCAACTGTGTCCGCTGGGGCTACCCCGCCTTGCTGGAGCCCCTCGACGGCGTGTTTGCCCTCATTACCGAGGCCAACATTGAGCACGGACAGAGCGCGTCGTCGCTGTATAACGATGGCGAACTGTTCCGCGTGGTTCCCGACGAGGGTGCCAACCAGCATCACTCCCCCTGGCGTGTGGTCATCATCGGCACGCTGGCCGATGTGGTGCAGTCAACCCTGGTGACCGACGTCGCTGAGCCTTGCCGTCTGGCAGATACCAGCTGGATACGGCCCGGTGTCGTCTCGTGGATATACTGGGCCTACAACCACGGTTCCAACGACTACGACATCATCAGGAAATACGTCGACATGGCCCAGAAGCTCCGCTTGCCCTACGTGCTGATAGACGCCGAGTGGGACGAGATGAAAGACGGCAAGACCATTGAGGATGCTATCGGCTACGCCAAGTCGAAGGGCGTCAGGCCCATGATATGGTACAACTCGTCGGTAGGATGGGTGGACGGCGCCCCTACGCCAAAGTTCCGCCTGAACAAACCCGAAGACCGGGAGCGGGAGTTTGCCTGGTGTGAGAAGATAGGTGTGGCCGGTGTGAAGATCGACTTCTTCAGCGGCGACAGCCAGCGCAACATGGACTACTGCATCGACCTGCTGGCATGTGCTGCCCGCCATCACCTGCTCGTCAACTTCCACGGTGCCACCGTCCCCCGTGGCTGGCAGCGCACGTATCCACACCTGCTGTCTACCGAGGGTGTCTACGGGGCCGAGTGGTATAATAACGTGCCTACGTTCACCGACAAGGCGGCCTGCCATAACGCCACACTGCCCTTCACCCGTAATGTCATCGGGCCGATGGACTATACCCCCTGCGCGTTCAGCGACTCCCAGCATCCGCATATCACCACCCATGCCCACGAGCTGGCCCTGACGGTGCTCTTCGAGAGTGGCCTGCAGCATCTGGCCGACCGTCCTGAGAGCTACCTGTCGCAGCCTGCCGAGGTGCAGCAGTTCCTGAGCCATCTGCCTGCCGCCTGGGACGAGACGCGCCTGGTGGCGGGCTATCCCGGCGACCATGTGGTCATGGCGCGCCGTAGCGGCACCACGTGGTATGTGGCCGGCATCAACGGCACCGACCGCGAGATGACGCTGAAGACGCCGCTCGATTTCATCCCCCAGGGCAGGGCCACGCTCTTTGCCGACGGCACCCCCTGGACCGTCACCAGTCCCCGGACGCTGCCCCAGAGTGTCACCTGCAAGCCCCGTGGCGGCTTCGTGCTGGTTGTCGCCGACCAATAAAATAGCGACTGTAATTGCAAACTGCGCGTTGCATTTTCCACGCACGCCGTCAGTCTGTCCCGCTGAAAAGTTTTAAAAACCGTGAAAACTGAATGTTCTGCGCCCTTTTCTTTCTTCTATTCCAAAAGAAATTGCTAACTTTGCGGTCGTAAAAAATAACCCCAATCAATTATAACTAAATAATATTATGGTAAACTACAAGGATTTAGGTCTCGTGAATACCCGCGAGATGTTCAAGAAGGCAGTAGCCGGCGGCTATGCCATTCCCGCTTTCAACTTCAACACCATGGAGCAGATGCAGGCCATCGTCCAGGCTGCCGTTGAAACCAAGTCGCCCGTCATCATGCAGGTGTCAAAGGGTGCCCGCAACTATGCCAACGCCACCATCCTGCGCTACATGGCTGAGGGTGCTGTGGCCTACGCTAAGGAGCTGGGTTGCGAAAATCCACAGATTGTGCTGCACCTTGACCATGGTGACAGCTTCGAGCTCTGCAAGGACTGCATCGACATGGGCTTCTCCAGCGTGATGTACGACGGTTCGGCTCTGCCCTACGAGGAGAATATCAAGATTTCGCGTCAGGTGGTGGAATATGCTCACAAGTATGATGTCACCGTAGAGTGCGAGCTCGGTGTGCTCGCCGGTGTTGAGGACGAGGTTGCCTCTGAGGTGAGCCACTACACCAAGCCCGAGGAGGTCATCGACTTCGCTACCCGCACAGGCTGCGACTCGCTGGCCATCTCCATCGGTACCAGCCACGGTGCCTATAAGTTCAAGCCCGAGCAGTGCACACGCGACCCGAAGACCGGCAAACTCGTTCCTCCTCCCCTCGCTTTCGACGTGCTCCACGAGATTGAGAAGAAGCTGCCCGGATTCCCCATCGTGCTCCACGGCTCTTCGTCTGTTCCCCAGGAAGAGGTCGACACCATCAACAAGTATGGCGGCAACCTGCCCGACGCAGTAGGTATCCCCGAGGAGCAGCTCCGCGAGGCCGCCAAGAGCGCTGTCTGCAAGATCAATATCGACTCCGACTCTCGTCTGGCCATGACGGCTGCCGTGCGCAAGTACCTGGCTGAGCATCCCGACCACTTCGATCCCCGCCAGTATCTGAAGCCCGCCCGTGAGAACATGAAGAAGATGTACATCCACAAGATTGTGGACGTGCTCGGTTCCGACGGTAAACTCTAAACCGGAAACCTCTTCGTTTAATTAATAAAGGTGGAAGATGCCTCAGGGCGCTTCTGCCTTTTTTTGTTCTTTGACTATTATACTATGAAAATAAGAAACAACCTATTCATGATGGCGTGCGGCCTGCTGATGCTCTGCATAGCCCCGCGCGCCGCTTTCGCCCAGCCAACCGCCCAGGAGTGGAACCGTGACGTCATAGGCTGGAACCTCGGCAACCAGTTAGAGTGCCCGGCACCCGGCCTGGACAACGAGTCGATGGCCATCGGTATGGCTCCTAACAGCCTCAACGCCGAGACTGCCTGGGGAAATCCCGTGGTAACACGTAAGACCATTGAGGCCGTCAGGGAGGCGGGCTTCAATGCCGTCCGCATCCCCGTGCAGTGGAGTTGCCATATCACCAACCCCCGCACCATGACCATTGACCCGGCGTGGATGAGCCGCGTCAGGGAGATTATCGGCTGGTGCCTGGACAGCGGTCTGAAGGTCATCGTCAACACACATCACGACAAATGGCTGGAGGGCCGCCCCACCAACCAGTACAAGGCTGAGAACAACCGGCGGCTGGCACAGCTCTGGACGAACATTGCCCGCGCTCTGTCGCAGTATGACTACCGCGTGGCCTTTGCCGGCACCAACGAGGTACACATCAGGGATAACTGGGGCAAGCCCGCCGCAGAGAACCTGGCGGTGCAGAACAGCTACAACCAGACCTTTGTCAATGCCGTCCGCGCAACGGGCGGAAAAAATGCCAAGCGCCATCTTATCGTGCAGACCTACGTGTGCAACCCCGACTTCGGACTCGATGGTGGCGGCTTCATCATCCCCACCGACGCACGTGCCAATGGCAACCGCTATATGAGCGTCGAGTTTCATTACTACACACCCTGGGACTATGCCGGCCTGGGCAAGTACTACTTCTGGGGCGAGCCTTACAAGCAGTATGGCCAGACAGCACCCTCCGACGAACAGGAGATGGCACGCTTCTTCGACCGCGTTGCCGCCACCTGGAGCGCCAAGGGATTGGGCATCGTCATCGGCGAGTGGGGCGTGAGCGACCACTATAACGCCCCCCAGGCTGCCGTCATCCACGAGAACATGGCCTACTACTGCCGCTTCCTCGTCAGCGAGGCTTGCAAGCGCGGCTTCTCCACCTTCATCTGGGACAACAACGCCTTCGGCAATGGCCAGGAGAAGTTTGGCATCTTCGACCGCAGCAAGGGTATGACGGTGCGCGCGCCATGGATTCTGCAGGGCCTCTTCGGCTCGTCGGCTGCTGCCCGGCAGTCGGCTCCCCGTCCCTATGCTGTCGACGAGGCACTGGAGCGGCGCGTCGAAGCCACGCTGGCCAAGATGACGCTTGACGAGAAGATCGGACAGATGCTTGAACTGAGCCTTGATGCCCTGGGCAAGGGTGCCGGAGATGAGTTCCAGTTCGACGAAAAGAAACTCCACGAGGCCATCGCCGTCTATAAGGTGGGCTCCGTCCTCAACGCCCCCGGCCCCGTTGCCGTGTCGCCACAGCGCTGGCGCCAGATTATCGGCCGCATCCAGGAACTGTCGATGAAGGAAATCGGCATCCCCTGCATCTACGGTCTCGACCAGAACCACGGCGTGACCTACACCATGGGCGGCATCCTCTTCCCTCAGAACATCAATCTCGGCGCGTCGTTCAATCCGCAGTTGGCAGAGGAGGCAGGACGCATCACAGCCTACGAGACGCGTGCCGCCAACTGCCCCTGGACCTATTCGCCCACCGTCGACCTGAGCCGTGACCCCCGCTGGCCCCGCGTCTGGGAGAACTACGGCGAAGACCCGCTGGTAAACGCCCTGATGGGTAGTGCCGCCGTCCGCGGATTCCAGGGTACTGACCCGAACCGCGTCGACCGCTATCACATTGCTGCCTGCATGAAGCACTATCTGGGCTACGGCTCGCCCCGCACCGGCAAGGACCGCACACCAACCTATATGCCCGAGAACGAGCTGCGCGAGAAATGCTTCGCCCCCTTCAAGGCCATGGTAGAGGCCGGTGCCCTGTCGGTCATGGTGAACAGCGGCTCTGTCAACGGCCTGCCCGTCCATGCTAACTACAAGCTCATCACGGAGTGGCTGAAAGACGGCCTGAACTGGGACGGCATGGTGGTCACCGACTGGAGCGACATCAACAACCTGTATCAGCGCGAACATGTGGCTGCCAACAAGAAGGAGGCCATCCGCATGGCCATCAATGCCGGCATCGACATGTCGATGGACCCCTACGACCTGAACTTCTGCACCCTGCTGAAGGAACTGGTACAGGAGGGACAGGTCAGCCAGAGCCGCATCGACGATGCCGTGCGCCGTGTGCTGCGCCTGAAGTACCGCCTGGGACTCTTCGACAGTCCCAACACCGGCAGCGATGCCGACTATCCTGACTTCGCTTCCGGCAAGTTTGCCGCCGTGGCCCTGCAGGCCGCCGAGGAGAGTCAGGTGCTGCTGAAGAATGCCGACGGCCTGCTGCCGCTGGCCAAGGGCAAGCGCATCCTCGTCACAGGACCTAACGCCAACCAGATGCGCTGTCTGAACGGCGGCTGGAGCTACACCTGGCAGGGACACCAGGCTGACCGCTACGCCCAGAACTACAACACCATCTACGAAGCCCTGTGCAACCGCTTCGGCAAGGAGCAGGTGATACTGGAACAAGGTGTTACCTATGTGGCCGAGGGTGCCTATGCCGAGGAGAACGAACCTCAGATAGAACGTGCCGTGCGGGCCGCCAAGCGTGCCGACGTCATCATTGCCTGCATCGGCGAGAACTCCTACACCGAGACGCCCGGCAACCTCTCTGACCTCGTGCTCTCTGCCAACCAGCGCGCACTGGTAAAGGCCCTGGCTAAGACCGGCAAGCCCCTGGTGCTCGTGCTCAACGAGGGACGGCCGCGCCTCATCAGCGATATCGAGCCTCTGGCTCAGGCCGTGGTCCATGTGCTGCTGCCCGGCAACTATGGCGGCGATGCCCTGGCACGCCTGCTCGCCGGCGATGCCAACTTCTCGGCACGCCTGCCCTATACCTACCCGCGTCATCAGGCAGAGCTGACCACCTACGACTACCGTGTCAGCGAGGAGACCGACCGCATGGAGGGTGCCTACGACTACGATGCCGTGGTCTCCGTGCAGTGGCCCTTCGGCTATGGACTGAGCTACACCACGTTCGAGTACAGCAACTTCAAGGTTGACAAGACTCAGTTCAAGGCCGGTGACACCCTCACCTTTACGGTCGACGTGAAGAATACCGGTAGCTGTGACGGACGCGAGTCGGTCCTGCTCTTCTCACGCGACATGGTGGCCAGTCTGGTGCCTGAGAACCGCCGGCTCAGAGCCTTCCAGAAGACAGCCTTGCTGAAGCCGGGCCAGTCGGAGACCGTCACGCTGACCATCCCCGCCAGTGCCCTCGCCTTTGTCGATACCGATGGCCGCTGGCTCTTAGAGGCGGGCCTCTTCCGCATGCAGACCGGCAAGCAGACGCTGGAAATCAACTGTCAGGAAACGGCCAAGTGGTGATAGCCTGACATCAGCCGGTATATATATAAGGTGGGAATGCTTTTGGGCATTCCCACCTTATTGGTGTCTAAAGTTTCCCCTCCTTATGAAATTGAGTGAATTCAGTATACGTAGGTCTGAACTAGGAAATCAATATGATGTTCCCTCATTTCAATTTTGCAGCGGACAACAGG
>Ga0310697_10000587_pt1 | contig 47560 bp, 44 predicted proteins | sample 172DNAGHGlowgp2_FD_203883 | JGI IMG/M metagenome (GOLD analysis project Ga0310697, IMG submission 203883) | Sheep rumen microbial communities from Palmerston North, Manawatu-Wanganui, New Zealand - 1728 DNA GHGlow gp2 (v2) (version 2) | ecosystem: Host-associated > Mammals > Digestive system >...
GCCGACGCCCATCTCGCGGGCCTGCTCCAGTGAATAGTTCAGCAGTCTGAGCCCGTAGCCCTTGCGCTTATAGTCCGGATGGATGCTGATGGGACCGAAGGTCCAGGAAGGCTTGCGGGTGCCGTCCAGCAGCACCAGTTCGGCCTTGGAGAACATTACGTGGCCGATGAGGCGGCCATCCTCTTCCATTACGAAATCCAGTTCCGGGATGAAGTCCGGACTCTTCCGGTACCGGTTCAGCACATAGTGCTCCGTGCAGCCGGGGCGATATACATTCCAAAATGCCTCCCGCGTGAGGTTTTCCACCTCGCGGTAATCGGCAGGGGTTTCAAGTCTGATATTCATACTTGCAAAAATACGAACTTTTTACATTCTGGCCTTGCTGTCAGCTCCGGCGCCGGTGCCGCGGTACTTGCTCTGGGCTGTGTTGAAGTTGTAGCGGACGGATAGTTTCACCTTCTGTGTGTCCATCATGTTTGTCTGCATGATGGTATGACTGCCGAAATCGGAATCGACATTGAAATGTGCAGTACGTGTAAGGTCCTCTCCTTCAAGGCGCAGTACTAGCGAGCCGTCACGGAGCAGTGTTTTCTGCACGGCTGCCGTGAGGTTAATGTTCCAGTTGCTCATATAAAGGTTCCGGGAGTAGCCGGGGCTCATAAACACTCCTCCCAGTTCAAACTGCCATCCCCCCTTCACGGTGAAGGTATTGAAAAGCTGGGCAAAGAAGATGGGTTTATCGTTGAATGTAGTTACGCGTATGCCGGATGCTTCACGGGGATCCGGGGCATTTATCGTGAACCACTGAGGAAGAATACCCAATGTATAATTGATATTCCAGGGGCCCACGGTAGGGGTCAGGTTCACATAGGCGGCCATCATGCGGAAAGGCGTTTCAATGTTTCGGGGCTTCACCAGCACTACGCCGTCGGCACCGTAAGGAGCCGACCAGGTGACGATAGCATCGTTCGTTCTGGAATAGTTTACCATTACCGTGACGAACTTCCATACTGCGGTAAGGCCGATATTGTGGGACAGCTCAGGCTGCAACTGGGAATTGCCGCTCTGCCAGATATATCGGCTGTTATAGCGTATTGCACTGGACAGATTCCCATAATGAGGCCTGCTGGTTTTGGCGCTGTAATTCAGCATTATCTGGACAGGGTTCTGAGTATTCTGGCCGATAACTCCCGCATAGGAAACGTTGGGGAACCAGTTGCCATAGTTACGGGAAAGATTGCTGCCCGGGGTTACGGCATCTTCATAGGCATAATGCACGTATTCATAACGCACACCGGCGCTCATCTGCCCCACACGGGGGATGTAGAAGCCGTAAGAGGCAAAACCGGCAATATTGTCTTCTTTAATGGACGCTTCCGAGGCAGGGATATCGATACCGTCCACTTTATAATTGTCCGTGCGGCGTGAGAACGTCTCCTCAGTTCCGGCCTGCATCTGGCCTATCCAAACGGGATAGGAAAGCACCGCCTTGGCGGCATACATCTTTCCCGTGTTGTTACTGGCGCTGCTGATGGCTGCGTCATCTGTCATTTCGCTCTCTTCGCTCGATACGGACTTGGAACTGTCATAGGTGCCGTAGTAGTCCAGGTTCACGTCGATACCCAGCTTTCCTGCGACGAGGCCGTTGTAATAGAGGTTGGCGCCAAGGTTATACGGCGGCCATTCCCCCATCGTGTCATCCGATACCGTGTTGAGCTTGTCAATCAGCGTCCCGTTCTCGAACACATTGTCGTTCACCTCCGTATGAACGCTGTAAGACAGATGCCTGCCCCATTCCACCTTACCGCCCATGAAGTGATTGTCGGCCATCTGCCAGTTCACGCCGGCGTTGCCATAGAGGGAACTGCCGATGTATTCGTTCAGGAGCGTCCCTTTGTTCTCGAAAAGCCAATCGGCGCCATCGGCCTTTATACCGAAGGTCTGTTTCTCCAAGTAGCTTTCCTGGCGGGAAGTATTTCTGGCATAATTGATTCCGCCAAAGAAGTCCAGGCCTCCCGTACGGTAGTTCACATTAATGGCGCCGAAGGGATCATTCCCTTTGGCCCAGCGCAGGGACTGTGCATCGGAAGCATTCAGGTTGAAGCCGAAGCCGTCTCCCTGGCGCCGGATGGTGCGGATGCGCACCACCGCCCGCACCGTTGCATCATACTGGGCACCGGGATTGGTAATCACTTCGACGCTTTGAATCTCATTGCTTTGCAGGCGGTCGAGTTCCGTGCTGTCAGAAACTCTCCTTCCATTGATATATACAAGTGGTGAGCCCTTCCCTATCACCTCCAGTCCGTTCTGACCCTTGAGAAGCCCCGGCGTCTTGGAAAGCACGTCATTGGCCGATCCCGCATTTTCCAATACGGACCCCCGCACATTGGTTTGCAGGCCCTCCCCCGTGAGTTTGGTTTTGGGCATGACGGCGCTCGCCACGGCCCCTTCCAGCATTTGTGAATCATTGCAGAGGGTAATAACCGCGCCATCGACAGGAGCGAGATACACTGTCTTGTAGCCCAGCATGGCCACCATCATTATGCCGTCCGTTTCGCTGGTAACTATATTGAAGGATCCGTCCTCCTGAGTCACCACACCACAAACTACGGTGGAGTCGGTCTTGGAGAGCACGGCCACATTGGCGTAAGCAACCGGCTCGCCATTTTCATCTACAACTTTTCCCCTCCAATCGCCTTTCGCCAGGCAGGGAAGCGCCATAGCAGCAATCATTAACAATACAATCAGCCGTTTCATAGTTTGTCCATAATAATTCGACTGCAAAGTTAGCGTATCCGGCGTTCCGAAATAAAAAACGATATGGACAATAATGTGGACAATTGGGGATTATTCTTGAAAACTGGTTGGACATTCCGGCCCCAATGCTTACTTTTGTAATGAATTGAAACGGAACATCAGTTATGGCAAGACCGGTTACTGTCACAAAGGAAAAAATCCTTTCCGCAGCCCTTGATTTGGTGCGCGTGGGAGGTCTTTCGTCGCTTACAGCCCGCAACCTGTGTACTTCACTTGGGTGCGGAGCCAACGCCATCTTCTCCTCATTCGGATCCATTCAAGGAGTCCGGGACGCCGTCCGGGAGGAAGCCCGTAAACTGTATCGGAAGCGGGTGGGCGATGGCTTTGCGCTTAATCCTCCTTTCAAAGGCTTCGGCATAGCCTTTATCTGGTTCGCCATGGACGAGCCGTATCTATTCTCCATGATAATGGAATCGCAGTCGCAACCAGCTTCCTACAAGGATTACATTGATTCTCACGTTGGTTTCAAGGCAGAGAGCCTTTCTGCCATAGCGGACACCTTCGGCCTGCAAGGCAAAGATGCCGAAACGCTTTATTATCAACTCATTCTGGTGGCCATGGGCCTAGCGTCAACATGCACCGGCGGAAAAAGTCCTCTCACCATCCCGCAAGCCAGCGAAATCCTCGGCAAAAATGTCAGGGCATTTCTGATGGTTATCCGCGCCGGAAACGACGAGCGGGAAGGATTTGTTCCGAACGCCGGCGGAGGACCTGGCGGTGAGGTCGATTCCTATGTGCTCATGCAAGCGCTCGTCGGGCAGAATCACCTGCTTCAACAGCTCCGTACCAAGCCCCGCTATATCCAGGATGAAGAGTGGGCGGAATTGGAACGGATGCTCCGGAATTCTTGCGACCTTACGCCAGAAACTCTCCGGGAAACGCACCCCGACCTGACAAAGGGCGATATCCGCACCTATATCCTCTCGCACCTGCAATTCTCCGTTTCCGAGCAGGCCGTTCTGCTGGGAATCTCCCCTGCCTCCGTTACCAAAGCACGCCAGCGGCTCAAAGCAAAACTTGGAGCATGGATGCTTGGATAATCCTAATTCTTCCCCATCCAAGCCTATAATATCCCATCAAATATACCGAACTTTGCTTGCGAATTATTCGGTATGATATGAATTTCAACGGAATTATCATAGGCGCAGCCGTATTCCTGAGTATAGGCATCTGCCATCCTCTTGTCATCAAGATGGAATACCGCTGGGGAAAGCAGTGCTGGTGGATATGGCTGGTGGCAGGACTGGCCTTTTGTGCAGGATCTCTTTTCGTGCCCCATGACATCCTGTCCACCATCATCGGCGGCTTTGCCTTTTGCTGCCTGTGGGGCATCCACGAAATGTTCCTTCAGGAAAAACGCGTTCTGCGCGGCTGGTTCCCGGAGAACCCCAAACGGCACGAATACTATGCCGCCCGGCGCAAAGAAATGGAGGGTAAACTGTGAGTTAATAGAATTGTGAAAACAGCGATTATCATTGGAGCCACTTCCGGAATCGGCCGTGAAGTAGCATCTCGCCTTGTTAAAGAAGGCTGGAAAGTGGGTATTTCCGGGCGCAGGACAAGAGCCCTGGAAGACTTCCGTTCCCTGTATGGGGCCGATAAGGTTTTTATATCCACGATGGATGTAACCCGCGACGATTCCATACAGGCACTGGATTCTCTTTTGGAGCAGACCGGAGCGCCCGACCTGTTCCTCTATTCATCAGGAGTTGGCTACCAGAACCCGGAACTGAATCCGGAAAAGGAGATCCTCATGGTCCGTACCAACTGCGAGGGTATGGTGCGAATGCTGGACCATTTCATCGACTATGTAAAGAGTCATAAGGACTCATACATCAATAAGGCACACATTGCCGTCATCACCTCGGTTGCCGGAGTCGGAGCGCTCGGGATTGCTCCAGCGTATTCTGCCACGAAGAAAATGCAAAGCACCTACCTTTCTGCCCTTGCACAGCTTTCACGGATGGAGCATATCCCGGTAAGGTTCACTGATATACGCCCTGGTTTCGTTGCCACGGATATCTTGAATCCCGAGAAGCATTATCCAATATTGATGACCAAAGAGAAAGCGGCGGATCTGATAATGAAAGCTTTGAAACGCAAAAAACGTGTCTATACATTCGACTGGCGCTTCCGAGTTGTCACTTTCATCTGGAAACTCATCCCCCGCTGCATATGGGAGCGCTTAACCTGGGTCAAAAACTAACTCCAATTCTTCCACTATAAGCGGAAGCAGATCATTGTCGGCAGGAAGCCAGTTTACGGAATGGATTTCGTCCCCGGAGAGCCACCTTGCCGCCTCGTGCTCGTTCAGGTGAAGGGCCTCAGTCTGCAGAGAACACATATAGCAGTGCATGGTGAGATGGAACTTGGGATAGTCCCATTGGATTGTGGTAAGGAACTTATCCACACTGATTTCCGTGTCCAGTTCTTCATGGATCTCGCGGCGGAGCGCTTCCTCCGGGGTCTCCCCCGCTTCCATCTTCCCGCCGGGGAATTCCCACCAGTCCTTCCAATCCCCATACCCGCGCTGGGTGGCAAAAACTCTGTCCCCTTTACGAATGATTGCTGCAACTACTTCTATTGTCTTCACCGTTCAACAGATTATCACCAACGTCCACCGCCGCCGGGGCCTCCGCCACCGGGGCCTCCTCCACCGGGACCGCTGCTGCCGCCGGAGTAAGTGCTCAGGCTCACAGACGTGCCGCCGGAGATAGAAGATGTGGCCCATATTCCGTTGCAGAATGTGCTTGCACCCACAGTCACGGCTTTGTAACCGCTCTTGAGAGACGGGGCGCTCACAACCACGGAAGATACTCCTGATGGAGCCTTGAATGCCGCAATATAGGAACTGCCGTCATGAAGGGCATTCCAGGAACCGGCCGTGCAGCTCATGGAATAGCAAGTCTGCTTCATTGATGCACCCGATTCCAGCTTGGGATATGCCACCATTGTGACTCCGCTTCCAATGGTAAGTGTCTTCTGCTCTGCACAGTCAATGGCAACTTCGGGATCGCCGGCCGTGGTCACGGCGAAAATGTATCCGCCGGACAAAGTGAGGTTTCCGTTGGCGTCCAGCGCGTCGTTCCTGGATGAATTGGCATAAACGTATCCTCCGGATATATCCATGGTGCTTGTGCAGTTCACGGCATCATCGGCACTGGAAGTAGCATAGAGTTCGCCTCCGGTCATCGTGAAGGTATCCTTCACTTCAAAGGCTTCCGACTTTGAGCTGGTAACCTTTATGATGCCGCCGCTGATTGTTATTCCGCCGTCATTGGACGTAACCCGGCTCTCGCTTCCAACCGCCCAGCCAATCTTGATTCCCTTGCTGGAAACATCGTTGGATTCGCTTCCGGTTGTGGATATGGTGAGGGTGCCTCCGCTTATGCTGCTGTCGGCAATCACTCCGGCCTTGCCGGTTCCCGAGTAGGTTTCACTGCCGGCGCGGATTCCCTTTCCGCCTGTTCCGGAATTGGTGATGGAAACAGTGCCTCCGGTCATCTTGAAATAATTGTCGGCTTTTATGCCGGCGGTTCCCTTGTATTCCTTCTCCTCGCTGTCGTATGCAACTCCGCCGCTCACTGTTATGGTGGTGTTACCACCCTCCACAAGCACGAAATCGTCGGAAGTGATTCCCTTTTTCATGGCAGCCTTGGTGCTGATGTTCAGCACGCCGTCACCGATCCGGACGTATTCATTCACCTTTACCCCGTGTCCGGCAGAACTTCCTGCAGTCACTCCAACGGTGGCCCCGGAAAGGAAGCGGACATAGTCGTCGGAAACGACGCCGGACTTGCCACTGGAGTTAACCGCATTGACCGTGAGGCTGTTTGTCCCTGAAGCAGGGCCGCTGAAAATGAGCTGGCCCTCGGAGAAGAAAACCCCCTTCATATCCTCGTCGGCGGCGGTACTGTAAGTGGCAGAGGCACCATCGGCAAGGGTGTTGGTGCCTTCCACATACACGAAGGTGCGCTTTCCGCTCTGGTTGTTGATGGCGGCTCCGGCGGGATTGGTGATTGAGACATCACTGAGCCAGATTGCCTGTTTTTTGGAACTGTACAGCTTGAAATAGCCGTTGGCGGTGGTTCCGCTTAGTTTGTAGATGATGTTTCCAGTGCCGGTGTAAGAGATAGTTACTCCGGCTCCGCTTACGGATACATCCATCAGATCGCCCTCCTCGCTGTAACCTTCAACCACGGCGCTGTTGCCGGAATAATTCACGGTAACAAGGCGGTTGAATGAAGTAAGGGAAATATCGTCGGCATCGGAAGAGCCAGCAGGGCTGAAATCGGTTTCGATGGCAACGAGTTCATTGCCGGCGGCATCGTCATCATCGTCATCGTCTTCAACGACAATGACTCCGGCTGTCTCCTGGTCAGATACAAGTATGTCATCCTTGGAACAACTGACTAGCGCAAGAGAGCCTATAGCCAGAAGTGAGATCATTAGGTTTTTACACATCAATTCAAAAATTTGGTGCAAAAATAAGACAAAAATCTGGCCAAACTATTCCCTTAGGCAATAAAAAGAAGCTATTTTAACAATACTTTTTTCCGGGGAAGAACTTGGAAACGCTCTTGCAGTAGGCAGCATAATCCGGATACTTTCCTCCGCTGATCTGTTCTGCAAGGGCGGAACTGCCAAGGAAAAGAACCACCAGAAGAAGGGCTCCGATGACGCTCCAGTTGAAGATTCCGGCACCTGCGCCGATGGAGAAAATGTAAAAGGCAATCCACGTCCCCTGCTCTGCGAAATAATTCGGATGACGGCTCCTGTTCCAGAGGCCCACGGTGTTGAATCCCTTGTTGTACGGTTCGGGAAGGTCTTCCAGTTTCTGTCCTTCGCCTATGAGGGCCCACTTGCGAGTCTGGAAAGCCCACTGCTGCTCATCGGCAACAGTCTCATAGATAACAAAGCACAGCATCAGAACGGCTGCAACTGCATCCACCCATCCGAAAGGCGCCGTGGAATTCATTGCCACAAGGGCCGGGAAGGTTGTCATGAGAACCAGGGCGTTCTGGTAGATGGAGATGAAAAAAAGGTCGAAGAGCATCCAGGCAATGCGGTTTCCCTTGAAAGGAGCACCCGAACGCACTACTGCCCAGCGGTAATCCTCTGTCCCTTCCCAGAATTTCAGTTTGTAGGCACCCTTACGGGCAAAGTTGAAAGTGAGCCTTGCGCCCCACAGGGTTGCAAGTATTGCCATAACCACAAGCCTGAGGGCCAGGCCTCCCCTGATGGCGATAATCCAGGTGTATGCGATTGGAAGAAGGCTCCAGAGCTTGTCCATCTGAGAATTGTTGCCGGTGAGTTCACCCACGATAAAACAGAACGCAGCGCTGCAGGCAGCCACTGTTCCAAGGATTTTGAGCGTATCCAACTGTTCCGGACTAAGGGCAGGGCCCACATAAATGTAAAGCAAAGGACACATGATGAGTGACAGGACCAGAAGAGTGCCCATCAGGGGGATATTCATTTTCATATCGAAAAACTTTTTTGATTATCTTAGCCAACAATATATTTACCAATCTTTGGAATCCTCCGCAGAAGGATGCACGCGATTGCTACTATAATATAGGTAATAAGGGCGGTTCCAAGAATCTGGACAGGAGTTGTCCAGACACCAAGTACACCCTCATTTCCAAGTTTCATTGAGTCCCTTAACCAGGAAGAGACAACGCTCAGTACCAGCAAATGGCTGAGGTACATTCCATAACTCGCTTCCGCAACCGGCCTTGCCGCCTTCCTGTAGAAACCGCTACTGCAATTGCATTTGCGAAGTACCAGTATCCAGCCTATGGCCATGAGGGCCACGCCTATACTGTCGTTAAGCCAAGGAGTCTCCCACAGGGCGGCTAGCCCCACGGGGCCTTCGACGGGATAAATGCCCTGTGAATCCGCTCCTACTCTGCGAAGGAATCCGAAGACACCTATACAGAAGCCTCCGGCAAACAGCGGCAAGGCAATTGCCAGAGTCTTTTTCCACGAAAGCTCTCCCACGAACTTCCTGAAATACAGGCCAAGCAGCATGAAACCAAGCATACCGCTTATATAATAGAAAAGCCCGTATGTGTTCCAGCTGGCTTCACCCCAAAGCGGATACTTGGCCGGATTGGGGATACCGGACGGGCCGTAGATCACAGGGGCCGGACCGCCAAGCCATTCTCTTATGAGCGGAATCAACGTGGTGAAAAGCCAGATGCCCAGATACACCTGAAGTTCACGCTTTCCAACCTTTTCCGCCCAGGGCGATATCATCGGCATCAGAAGATAGAGGCCGATGAGCATATATACGAACCAGAGATGCCCTGCGGCATAATTGAAATTCCAAAGAAGGTCCTTGAAATTCTGAACCGGCTGGCCCCACACCAGGGCATACACAAGAGTCCAGATAAGAAACGGGGGAAGGATCCTAACCGCCCTTCGGCGGAAAAACTCCCCTGCCGTATGGTGCAGAGGAAGCTGCAGATAGCTGGACGCCATCACAAACAGCACCACCGCTGCCCTTGACAATACGTCCAGGACGGCAACCCAAACCGCATCGGAATGAGTCAGAATCAGAGAGCCGTCCCCTCCCAGGTAAAAAGGTTCCGCACTGTGGGTTAGCATTACCAGAAAACACGCTGCCACACGCAACCAGTCCAGCCAGATTTCCCGTTGTTTTTCCATACGGGATACAAATCTAAGTATTTTTTAATCAAAAAAAAATCACTTTTTTAGTAATATCGCTTGCGATATAAAAATAAAGCGCTATATTTGCATCGTGAACGATATAAATAACTCTTAATACTTACGGATATGGCAAAGATTTACGAATTCAAGACCACAGGCAACAAAGGAGCAGTTGTGGATTTCGCTCAGTACGAAGGAAAAGTCCTTCTCATTGTGAACACCGCTTCCAAGTGCGGCTTCACTCCCCAGTACGACGGACTGGAGGCACTCTACCAGAAATACAAGGACCAGGGACTCGTGATCATCGGCTTCCCCTGCGACCAGTTCGCCGGTCAGGAACCCGGTTCCAACGAGCAGATTGCCGAATTCTGCCGCATCAACCACGGAGTCACTTTCCCTCTCATGGCAAAGACCGATGTGAACGGCCCCAACGCTGAACCAATCTTCGAGTATCTTAAGGAGCAGGCCCCCGTGGAAGTCTATTCCGGTTTCAAGGCCAAGGCTGCCGCAACCCTTTTCAAAACCATCAGCAAGAGCGTAGAGAAGGATTCTGACATCAAGTGGAATTTCACAAAGTTCCTCATCAGCCGCGACGGCAGCGTTATCAAGCGTTTCCCCCCTACCACAACTCCTGAAGACATAGAGAAAGATATTCAGGGAATGCTATGATAAGAGAGGAATTCAAGCTGGACAACCAGCTTTGTTTCAGACTCTACACCGCTTCGCGCCTTCTCACGCAGGTGTATAATCCGCTGCTCTCGGAATGCGGAATCACCTATCCGCAGTACCTTGTGCTGCTGGTCCTGTGGGAGAAGGACGCCCAGCCGGTTAACGACATAGCAAAGCGCCTGTATCTGGAAACCAACACGGTCACTCCCCTTCTCCAACGCATGGAGAAAGAAGGTCTGATAACAAGGGAAAAAGGCAGGAAAGACGCCCGCCAGATGATAGTTTCCCTCACAAAGAAAGGAAAGGATATTCAGAAAAATCTGTCCAATGTTCCCTCCACGGTGGGCAGTGCGGTACTATGCGACAGCGTAACTCCGGAAACGGCAGGACAGCTTTTCCGTATGCTGGACGATATTATTTCCAAATTGAAATAATCTTTTTCAAAGGGGCTAAGGCTTGATTATTCCTTCATTTTTGTTATATTTGTAGGATAACACAAGCCTATGAGCAAAAATAAGATAAACCTGGCCCCCCACTGTGAAGCCATAATGGACCAGTACCGCGGCCTTCTGCCGGTACTGGGACAGATGGACGCAATCATTCCTGAAAGAATCCACGGCTTTTTTGAAGAAGCCGGAATCATCGTTGCCGCCCTGGAGCACCGGATAAAAACCGAATCCTCACTTGCAGGAAAACTTGAACTAAAAGGCTCCAAGTACCGCGATATCTTCGACCTGACGGATATACTCGGTCTTAGGGTAATTACCTTCTACCTGGACGATGTGGACAAAGTGGCCTCCGTGATAGAGCGCCTCTTCGAAATTGACTGGGAAAATTCCGTGGACAAGCGAAAGCTGCACGAAACCGACAGTTTCGGGTATCTTTCGCTTCATTATATCTGCAGGATACCGGAATCGGCCTACTATAATCCTGATTATCCCGAACTGAACAAAATCCGCTTCGAGGTGCAGATGCGCACCGTGCTCCAGCATGCGTGGGCGAACATGAACCACGATACCGGATACAAGAGCGGTGTGGAAGTTCCAAGGGAGTATCTCCGCAACCTGAGCCGCATTGCCGGCATACTTGAACTTGTGGATGAGCAGTTCAGCCGCATCCGAACCGAACTGAACGACTACAGGCGCCGGGTCCAGAGCCTGGTAGCCTCCGGAAAACTGGAGGAAGTTCCCCTGGACGGCGACACCTTCCGCAGCTATCTGGAACTCAATCCCTTCGGAAAACTGAACCGCAGGATTGCGGCGGTGAACCAGGCCGAGATCCAGGATACTTCTCTCATGCAGTACCTTCCCGTGTTCAAAGCCATGGGATGCAAGACCATCGGCGATGTGGCCAAAATAATCAAAGACTACAACGAGGCCGCCTACCAGCTGGCCTGCTATCAGATTGGCCTCACGGACCTGGACATCATCTCGTCGTCACTGGCCCCTCAGAACCTCTGCATCGCATTCATAATGAAGAACGGAGGCGGCAAGGCCGGAATCAAACTACTCTTCGACTCCCTTAACGGGGCTTCCGACAGCAACGAAGTCATGGCCGAGATGCTCATGGAGCAGGCCGCAGACCTACCTTTTATGAATCAGTGATATGGCAAACTCCCCCATCGACACATCTCTTCTGGACCGCGCAATAATCTTCGCGGTGAAAGCACACGCAGGCACTGAGCGAAGGGGCAAAGGCTTCCCCTACATAGTGCATCCCATGGAAGCCGTGGAAATAGTTTCAACAATAACCTCGGACCAGGAACTTCTTGCCGCCGCCGCTCTCCACGACACCGTGGAAGATACCGCCGTAACGGTGGAGCAGCTCCGCGCCGAATTCGGAGACAGGGTGGCATCTCTGGTTGCCGATGAAAGCGACACCTTCACCGAAGGCGTGAGCGAGCAGGACAGCTGGCACAGCCGCAAGCAGGCCGCCATCGACAGGCTCAGCAAAGCTTCACACGATGCCAAGATAGTTGCCCTGGGCGACAAACTGTCGAATATGCGCGCCATTGCCAGGGATTATTCCGTGAAAGGCGACTCTCTCTGGAACATATTCCACGTGAAAGACCGTGCCTCACACGAGTGGCACTACCGCGGGCTCCTTGAGAGCCTTCGCGAGCTGGAAGACAGCTTTGCCTTCCGCGAATTCGAAGAACTGGTGAACAAAGTATTTTCTACTAAATAGTATATATGGAAGCAAAACTCATCTCCCTAAGCGATTATATCCTTTCCGGCGGCGGGGCCAACGGAGAGAGCTACGACCACAAGGAGGACCCTTCAGTAATGCTCAAACTCTACTTCCCAGGCAAGATCCAGCAGCCGCTGGACGAAATGCTCCTTGCCAGGAAAGTGTTCGACATGGGCATCCCCACTCCCGAACCCGGGGAATATGTAGTAACCGAAGACGGCCGCTACGGCATCCGCTTCCACCGCATCCTTGGCAAGAAATCCTACTCAAGGGCCACGGCCGACAATCCGGAAAAGGTGGCGGAATACGCAACAGAATTTGCACAGATGTGCCTGGATCTCCACAGCATCCACGTGAATACCAATGATTTCGAGAATGTGAAGGACCGCTACTACCGCCTTCTTCAGGAAAACCCCTTCTTCACCTCGTCGGAAAAAGACAAACTGGTCCGATTCATTGCCGACGTTCCCGATGAAGACACCGCCATACACGGAGACCTTCAGTACAGCAATGCCATCTTCACGGGCGACAAGCGCTACTTCATAGACCTTGGCGATTTCTGCTATGGCAACCACCTCTTTGACGTTGCAATGGTGTATCTGTGCACCTGCCTCAGTGGCGAAGAGTTCATCCGGGAGACTTTCCATATGCCCAAATCCCTGGCCATAGAGTTCTGGAAACAGTTCGTCCCTGTCTATTTCGGAGGCATGTCCTGCAAGGAAGCCGAAGAGCTTGTGCGTCCATTCGCCGGCCTGAAAACCCTTATCGTCGAACGTGACACCCGCATACCGATGCCGGAATTCAGGGAGGCCCTAAAATCTGTACTTGAATAGCCATGGATATCAAGAAGAAGAACAACCCGTTTTTACGCATGTTCGCCCGCAGCGGACTGATGATGGTCCTTGTGTCGGCAATACTGCTCGAGCTCATTTCCATTATTCAGTACACCTTTTCCAAGGCCGCGCTGAAAGAGGAAGCCGATGCCCGCGCCCAAAGTGAGATGGAAACCACGCAGCTTCGCATGGACAATATCCTTCTCACCGTGGAAAACAATGTCCGCGGAATGTCGTGGGCTGTGTCGGACCAGCTGGGCAATCCCGAGGGATTCCCGGAAATGATCCGCATGATGATGAACAATAACGAGGTGCTGGCGAACGGCTTCGTGGCAATGAGGGATAATTACTATCCCCAGATGGGCAAGTGGTACGAGCCAGTTGTATCCCGCAGGCCCGAAGGGCTTGTGGCACATCAGGTGGGATCACAGTCACACGACTATTTTTCCGCCAGCTGGTACAAGGTTCCCATGGAAACCGGCGAGGCTTTCTGGAGTGAACCCTATTTCGACATCGACGGCATACAGCAGCTTGTAGTAACCTATTCAATCCCCATTTATGATGCCACCGGTTCAAGAGTGGGTATTTTCGGTGTGGATATCAAACTGGACTGGCTTGGAGAAGTAATAGCCAGCGTACAGCCGTACCGTGATGCATTCAGCACCGTAGTGAGCCGGGAAGGTCAGATGATAGCATGTCCGGCCGAAACCCTGAGCATAGCCAAGCCGCTCCGCTACGAGACAACGATTGAACGCACCGGCTGGAAAATGGCTGTAGTCATTCCCAAAGATTCCGTTTATGGGAATATGAAGCAGGTGGGCTTCATTGTTCTTCTTCTTCAGATCCTGGCCATCATAATTCTTATTCTCATTATCCGCAAGACCGCCATTGAGCAGCTGAAACTGGACAGTGTGAAGGAAGCCCACGACAAGATGGAGAACGAACTGGAAATTGCACGCGGGATCCAGATGTCCATGATACCCAAGATATTTCCTCCTTTCCCGGAGCGGGGCGATATAGACCTTTATGCATCAATCGTCCCTGCAAAGGAAGTGGGAGGAGATCTTTACGACTTCTACATCCGCGACGAAAAGCTGTTCTTCTGCATTGGCGACGTGAGCGGTAAAGGCGTGCCTGCATCCCTTGTGATGGCAGTAACCCGCAGCCTCTTCCGCACGGTATCGGCACACGAGAAGAGTCCGGCTCGCATAGTCTCCGAGATGAACAAGAGCATGAGCGAGATGAACGAGAGCAGCATGTTCGTAACCTTCTTCTGCGGTGTGCTGGACCTCAAGACCGGCCATCTGCGCTACTGCAACGCCGGCCACAACGGTCCCGTGATCCTTAATGAAAGCAAGTCCCTTCTCCCTGTGGAGCCCAATATTCCCCTTGGCATAATGCCGGGTATGGCCTTCAAGGAGCAGGAGATTGACATGGCCTATGACGATACTGTCTTCCTCTACACCGACGGCCTCACGGAAGCGGAGAATTCCGTTCACGAACTGTTCGGAGAAGACAGGATGCTGAATGTGTTCACCGGACTGAAAGGCTCCCGCGAACACCTTGAGAGGATGCAGAAAGCTGTAGCTGAATTTGTGGACGGCGCTCCACAGAGCGACGACCTTACCATGCTCATAATCCACTATCTGAACAAGGAGAAGCCTTCCCAGGAGGAACGGCACCTCATCATTCACAATGACATACAGCAGATACCACAGCTTGCAGGCTTCGTGGAAACGATAGCTTCCGAGAAGTCTCTGGACCATGGCCTCACGCTAAGCCTGAATCTCGCTCTGGAAGAAGCCGTTACCAATGTCATTATGTATGCATATCCCAAAGGTACCGACGGTCTGGTGGACATTGAAGCCATAATCCGCAAGGAATCGCTCACCTTTGTGATAAGCGACAGCGGCCAGGTCTTCGACCCCACTGCAAAGCCTGATGCTGATATCGACCTCGGGGTTGAAGAACGCCCCATCGGAGGCCTTGGAATCTACATGGTAAAGAACATCATGGACAGCGTTGAATACGAGAGGGCCGATGGAAAGAACATTTTAACACTGACGAAAAACATTTAAAGGATATGGAGACCAAAATCACAACCCATGGAAACGAAACCACAGTACAACTAATTGGACGGCTTGACACTCCTGCCTCACTTGAGCACGGCCCGGCACTGGAGGCCCTGCAGGACAAGGCTGACGGAGTAATAATCCTTGACTGCAAGGAACTCAGCTACATTTCAAGTTCAGGCCTGCGGATATTCCTCACGCTCAGAAAAGCCGCATCGGCAAAAGGCGGAAAGGTAATCGTGAAGAGCATCTGCCCGGAAATCCGGAGCGTATTCATGATGACAGGTTTCCTTAACCTTTTCCAGATAGAGGACTAGCTCTCCTCTACAGCGATAGAAGGATATCGTTCAGCAGCCCGCCGGCAGTCTGGCGGGTACCGGCCCCGGCGCCCTGGATGAGCATGGGCGAAGGATAGTCGCCAGTTGTGATAAGAATGGCGTTGTCGGTACCCCGAAGATTGTACAGCGGGCTGTCCGGTCCAACCTCCTGCAGCCCAACACGTGCATCGCCGCCGGCATCCACCGAAGCCACATACCTGAGTTTCAAGCCCTTTGCCTTTGCCTGGGCATAGCGCTCGGCGATATCGGCAGGGACAGGCTCCAGACTCACCTGGTTTTCCTCAAGCGCTATTCCCGCCTGGCGGCTGAGTATGAGAATTTTCCTCAGGACGTCCTTCCCCGAAAGGTCTATGGAAGGATCCGGCTCGGTATAACCTTTTATCCTGGCATCTTCCACCAGGGCTTCGAAACCGCTGCCATCGTATCTGTCCAGCAGATAGTTCAGCGTTCCGGAAAGCACCGCTTCCATCCTCACCAGAAAGTCTCCGCTCTGAACAACCCTGTCCAGCGTCACAAGAACAGGAAGAGCAGCTCCTGCCGTGGTTTCATACCGTAGGGAAACGCCGCATTTATGTGCTTCCCGCTGAAGGCTCCTGAACTGTGCATAAGTGCCGGAGAAGGGAATCTTGTTGCAGGCAACCACGCTGAAGCCGCTATGGAAAAGGTCGGGATAGCGGAAGCCGATCTGCTCGGATGCGGTGCAGTCCACGAACACGGGATTCTCCAGCGACAGTCCACACAGCGCATCGGGATATGAACCCTGCTCGCCATCGGCAAGAAGCTCCCCTGCCCTGGAAAGGTCTATTCCTTCTGTATCAATCACATATCTTCTGCTGTTGGCCAGACCGCAGACTCTGAGTTCCTTGCCTGAACGCCTTGCTATGGCCGATGCGTTGGTGCGGAGCATCTCCACGAGAGCTTTGCCCACACGGCCGTAACCGGCTATGAAAAGAGGAATCACCTGAGTGTCGAAGCGGTCGAAGAATTCGTGGTGGATGGCGCGTATGGCTTCATCGGCACGGTCCGACGGCACAATCACCGAAATGTTCCTTTCCGAAGAGCCCTGAGCCGTTGCACGCACCGGGATGCTGTGCCTTCCAAGCGCAGCAAGCATGCCGCCCGTGGCGCCGCTGTGGCCAAGGATATCGTCGCCGATTACGCATACTATGGAGAATCCCCGCTCCACCTTAAGCGGGTTGATGGTGCCCAGGGAAATCTCGTAGGCGAAGCATGAATCGGCCGCAGCGCGTGCCTTCTGGGCATCTTTATCGGCAACCGCTATGCACATGGAGTGCACCGACGAAGCCTGGGTAATGAGGATTATGTTAATTCCAGCGCGGGTGAGAGCGTCGAAGAGGCGGGACGAGAATCCGGGAACGCCAACCATTCCGCTTCCTTCCAGTGACAGAAGCGCAATGCCGTCGGAGTTTGCAATTCCAATGACTCCTCCCCTTGTCCGGGGTGGGTTCTTCTCCACCAGCGTACCTTCCTCATCCGGGTGGAACGTATCCTTCACATATATGGGAATTCCCTCTGCCACAACAGGTTGGATTGTAGGCGGATATATCACTTTCGCCCCGAAGTGCGACAGTTCCTGGGCTGCCCTGTATGATATGTTCGGGATCGGGCGGGCCGATGGTACCACTTTGGGGTTGGCCGTCATGATCCCTGGGACATCGGTCCAGATCTCCAGCCTGCGGGCATTCACTCCAACTGCAAAAAGCGATGCGGTATAATCGGATCCTCCTCTGCCAAGCGTGCAAACCCTGCCATCCTGATCCCTGGCAATGAAGCCCGGCACGATGAACAGTTCGGCATGAATGTGTGCATCAACGGCAGCACGTACTCTTGCCGATGTTTCCGACATGTCCACGACTCCGCCCCTTACCAGGATTATTTCGCGGGAATCCAGCCATCGGCAGGCAAAACCAAGGGAGAGGAATTTATCGGCAAGAATCCTTGTCGAAAGCAGTTCGCCATAGCTCACAATGGAACTAAGGGCCGTTTCAGACAGTTCGCCAAGCAGTTTTACGCCTTCCACCAGACGGCACAGTTCGGCAAAGAGCCCATCCACCGCAGCCCTGGTGCGTTGCCTGTAGCCTTCAGGAAGTAGTTCATCGATAATCTTGGAATGCTGCTTCTGCAGCCTTTCAAGGTCACTTGTGTCACCACCCCCGGCCGCTTCCCGGCCTATTCCTATCAGCCGGTCGGTACATCCGCTTATGGCCGAACTCACCACAATGGTCCTGTCCTGCCCCAAGGCATTTTCCACTATTGGAATCACTTGAAGCATTGCTTTAGAATCGGCAACCGAAGTGCCTCCGAATTTGAGTACTTGCATGTATTACTATTTCATTAAAATCGCAGATAGTTTAGCCGTTTCCAAAAGGAAACCGTCGTGGCCGAATTTCGATGCAATCTCCAGATATTCAGCACCCGGAATCTGCCCTGCCCAGATGCGGGACTCCTGCGGCGGGAAAATGCTGTCGGTGTCTATTGAAACCACCGTCACCTTTGCCCTTATTCCGGAAAGGGCTTTGTCCACTCCGCCTCTTCCCCGCCCCAGATTATGGCTGTCCATCGCATTGCAAAGGGTAAAATAAGAGTAAGCGTCAAAGTTCCTCCTAATGAGCTTTTCTCCCTGATAGCGCTCGTACGAAGCCACCTTTCCCGCAAAAAGGGTATCTGCATCTTCCTCCTTCTGGGTGAGTCCATAGCCGGTGAAACAGCGGTAGCTGATTAGAGCCTGGGCGCGGGCACATCTGAGCCCGGCCTCTCCGCCGTGAATATCGGCCGCCCTGCGGAAGCTTGCATCGGCCTCCAGAGCCATGCGCTGGGCTTCCACGCTTGCTCCAAGATATGGGGAAATCCGTGGAGCAGTTGCTATGAATGCGCATCGGCGGAAACGCTCAGGCTCCGTCACGGCCCACTCTATGGCCTGGAATCCGCCGATAGAACTGCCGATGAGCAGGTCCACCGTTTCAATCTCCAGGCTCTTCCGCACCGCGATGAGCGCCTGCACCATGTCGCGCATGGTGATGGAAGGGAAATCGAGCAGCCATCTCTTTCCGGTGGAAGGATTCAGGCTCGCCGGCCCCGTTGAACCATAGGGCGATCCAGGCACGTTCACGCATACCACAAAATCTTTTTCCGGGTCTATGCTGCAACCTTCCCCCACCATCTCCGGCCACCAGTCTTCGGGATTGCTGTTTGCGGTGAGGGCATGGCAGATCCAGATCACACGTCCATGTCTCTTTTCGGAGCAATGGAAAACTATCCTGGCATCTTCCAGGACTCCGCCCGCCTCAAGGCTGAGCGTGGCCGTAATCTCTCTCTTTATCATTCCGAAGCCTTGTCCAGCGCCTGTTCAAGATCGGCAACAATGTCTTCAGTGTCTTCCAGACCTATGCTCAGACGGATAAGGTCCGGGGCGATGCCGGCAGCACGCAGTTGCTCGTCGGAAAGCTGCCTGTGGGTATGGGAAGCCGGATGGAGCACGCAGGTATGGCAGTCGGCCACATGGGTTTCGATGGTAACCAGTCGCAGGGCGTCCAGAAAGCGGTTGTCGAAGCTGCGCCCTCCCTTCAGTCCGAAGCACATCACACCGCTGCAGCCGTCGGGAAGGTATTTCTGAGCCAGGGAATGGCAGTTGTCGCTTTCAAGGCCGGGATAAGCCACCCATGCCACTTCGGGCCTCTCGCCGAGCCATCTGGCCACCGCAAGTGCGCTTTCACTGTGACGGCGGATGCGAAGATGCAGGGACTGCAGCCCTAGATGCAGATAAAAAGCATTCTGGGGGCTCTGTGAAGAGCCAAGGTCTCTCATAAGGTGCGTTACAGCCTTGGTTATATATGCAGCCCTGCCAAACTTCTTCGTATATGTGAGGCCATGGTAAGAAGCATCAGGAGTGGTGAGTCCTGGAAACTTCCCTGAATACTCGTCCCAGGGAAAATTGCCGCTGTCCACAACTGCACCACCCACGCTCACTCCGTGTCCGTCGATATATTTGGTGGTGGAGTGCGTGACTATATCGGCCCCCCACTCGAAGGGACGGCAAAGGACAGGGGTGGCGAATGTATTATCTATTATAAGAGGTACCCCGTGCGCGTGAGCGACTTTTGCCCACTTTTCAATGTCCAGGACTCTCACACCGGGATTGGAGAGAGTTTCTCCGAACAGGAGCCTGGTATTTGGCCTGAAAGCGCTGTCAATTTCCTCATCCGACGCATCTTCCGGCACGAAACTCACCTCTATGCCCAGCTGGGAAAGTGTGGTGCCGATAAGGTTGAAAGTACCGCCATATATATTGTTGGCCGCAACGATATGGTCGCCGGCGGTGCAGATGTTCAGGCAGGCGAACAGGTTGGCTGCCTGGCCGGAAGATGTGAGAATTGCTCCCACCCCGCCTTCCAGATCGTTGATCTGAGCGGCTACGGCGTCCACAGTGGGGTTCTGCAGGCGGGTATAGAAATAACCGCTGTCATCCAGGTCAAAAAGCCTTGCCATCTGATCCGAAGTCTCATACTTGAATGTAGTGCTCTGAACAATGGGCAGCTGCCGCGGCTCGCCTTTCCCGGGATTATATCCCGCGTGAACGCATCGTGTACCAATCTTACTCATAATATGTGTTGTTTTCTCACAGGCAAATTTAGATTGTTTGGAATAATTTTACAATAATTACTAGAAAATTGGAAAATATTGCTATATTTGCCATTAATGACAGAATTTTAATTAAGATTTTGCCCGTGAATGGGCGTTCAATAGAAAAATATTCTCCATGACAGCGAATGAAACGGTAATCGACAACGTGGACCTACAGATTCTAAGGGCACTTCAAGATAATGCACGGCTCACAACGAAAGAACTTGCGGCAAAGGTAAATCTTTCCACCACACCTGTTTTCGAAAGGATGAAGCGCCTGGAAAGGGGCGGCTTCATCAGGGGATATGTGGCCCTCCTGGACGCAGAGAAACTGGGGCGCGGCTTCACCGTATTCTGCTCCGTCAAGCTGAAGCAGATGAGCCGAAGCGTAGCGCAGGATTTCATATCTGTGATAAAAGACATCCCGCAGGTAGCGGAGTGCTACAACATTTCCGGAGAATACGATTATCTCCTGAAAATCCAGGCACCTGACATGAAATATTATAACGAATTCATAATAAACGTTCTTGGAACCATAGACTCAATCGGATCAATCCTGTCGTCGTTCGTGATGAACGAAATCAAGAACACACACGGACTTTATCTGTAAAATCTCAATTCTCACGGAGCATCTTTCGGCCGGATATTTTTCCGGCCGTTTTTGTTTACATATCTACACATTTCACAAATCTAACTTGTATATATTTGTAAACATCTTAGCGAAAACCTGTTCAAAACACGGCCATTGTTGATAACTGCCCCAAAATACGCATAAGTGAAAATTATGGCAAATTTAAACTATTACTAATATACTCAAACCCAGTATTTTATATACTTTTATCTATAATTTGAATGCAAATAATTTCATCGTAAAATAGTCCAATTCGGCGAACAGATAGAATATAATTATTGATAAATTAATGTTTATCGTTCAAACCCAATATTTTATAACATATTATCTATATCTTTGCTTTAGCATTTTTTTATATCTTTTCTCCACATGTAAACAGTTGTAAATTCACAAAGCTCTTGCGAAGTTCATAAAATGTGTTTAACTTTGTAACATCAACTTTTAGAAAAATGAACAGGCGACTTCAACAATTCCTTAATGCAGAAAATATCTCGCAGTCACAGCTTGCCGATACGCTTAACGTCGCAAGGGCCGGTGTCTCCCACATCATTGCCGGGCGCAACCGTCCGGGCTTCGATTTTCTGGAGAGCATGGCGCTTCACTACCCCCAGCTGAATATCGAATGGCTCATCACCGGAAAAGGAAAAATGTACAAGGAGAATCTGCTATTCGGTGAGGAATCCCCCGCTGCTGTGGAAATACGCGATTCTCAGAAGCCGGAACCAAGCCCTGTCATACCCTCAAAATCGGCCAGAGAAGTGGATCACATCGTGATTTTTTACTCCGATAACACCTTCGAAACCTTCCGCCAGGGAGAATAAGAAAAAGCAAAATTTCCGCATTTCCCTTTTTTTGCGTAAATTTGTTTCATGTTTCTGTCGGATATTCTTCTCGCGTCGTCCCAGCTGCCAGGCTTCAAGTCGTGGCACAGGCTTTTGCATAGCGGGAAAGATTTTCAGAACAAGAGCAGGGAGGTTCTGGACATAAACTTCCGTTCCCCTCTCTGCCTGTCTTGCGGACACGATAAAAACGGCCGCATCCTGAATGCCCTTTCGGATCTGGGCTACGGATATGTCGGAGTGGACTGCAAGCCGGATAATATCCACAAGCTTATCCAGCGCATCCATTCGGCCCCGGACTGCCGCACTGCAGCAAATATTGACCTTACCATGGATGAACAGGAAACCGAGGCTATGGTGGTGCGTCCTTTTTCGCTCCTGTACGATTTTGTATCACTGTTTATCCTCCGCATCCCGGAAACTTCCCCGGAAAGGCCCTTTTCAGGCGATTTTACGGACTTTTACACCATCATCGACGAACTCCTTAACCTGAGGCTCTGTTTCGAGGCCTACAGGCCTGTTCTGCTATCCATCCCCAATTCGGTGGAAACAGAGGACAGACACCACCTCATAGACTATGGCCGATTGAACGGAATTGACGCACTGGTGTGCGACGGGATTGCGGCAGTGAAGGCCGACTTTCAGTACACATCCGGCCGCCTTCCCATCATCGGCCGCGGCAAAATCCAGGAGGCAAAAGAGCTCCTGGAAGCCGGTGCATCGCTTGTGGAGTGCACCACGCCATCCTTCCTTGGCAAATATCTAAGACAATTATGATACAGGCATCAATCTGCACTATAGGCGATGAAATCCTCATCGGCCAGATTGTGGATACCAATTCGTCCCGGATAGCACGCGCCCTGGGTGAAGCCGGGATACGTGTAAGGCAAATGCTCTCCATTGGCGACGACCTGGAGCAGATCCGGGACTCACTACTCAATGAACTGGAAAACAGCGATATAGTAATCTGCACCGGCGGCCTTGGCCCCACAAAGGACGATATAACCAAGCAGGCCCTCTGCAGCCTTTCCGGCAGTACTTCCCTGGTGGAGAACAAAGAGCAGAAAGCGATAGTGGAAAGCATACTCCGAAGCCGCGGTCTGGACAAGCTCCGGAGCAACATGAACCAGGCGATGGTTCCGGACAGATGCGAGGTAATTCCAAACAGGCTTGGCACCGCCCCCATAATGACCTTCTGCTACAAGGGCCGCAGCCGCCTGTATTCCCTTCCCGGAGTCCCCTTCGAAGCGGAAGGCGCTCTTGCCGATGTCGTTGAACACATCCGTTCAAGCTTCCCCGAAACCCTCGGGAAAATGAACATCTGCCACCGTAACGTGATGGTGTACGGAATGGCCGAGAGCGCATTATCGGAATTCATAGCCCCGTGGGAAGACGCCCTCCCGGAAGACATTCATCTCGCCTACCTCCCGGACCCTCTCAAAGGCATAAGGCTGCGGCTCTCCACCTACAGCGGGACCGCCAGTGAACAGATTCCCCGCCTGGAAGCCGAAATATGCAAGCTGCAGGCCCTTCTGGGCAACAAACTATACTCCCTCCAGGACGATACCCTGGAAGCATATCTGGGCCGCCTGTTCAGGGAAAACGGCCTCACCCTGTCGGCTGCGGAATCCTGCACCGGAGGAGAAATCGCACACCTTCTCACAACAGTACCCGGAGCTTCTGAGTACTTCCTTGGTTCAGTCACTTCCTATGCAGTGGCCGTGAAGGAAAAAGTACTTGGCGTTCCAGCCGAAACAATCGAGACCTTCGGAGTGGTGAGCGAAGAGGTGGCCCTTGCCATGGCAAAAGGAGTACGCTCCCTTACCGGAAGCGACTACTCCGTGGCAACCACCGGTCTTGCCGGAGCGGAGGGCGACGGCAAGAATCCAGGGGGAACAGTATGGATTGCAGTGGCAGGTCCGAACGGAGAAATGGCCCGGAGATTCTCTTATCACAACGACAGAAAACGGAATATCCAGCGTTTTGCAGCCACTTCCCTTGACTTTTTACGGGTTTTTGTGCTTTCAGACCTAACTTCCAATAAATAAACAAATAAAACAAAAATGTTCAGGCATTAAACATTTTTGTTACTTTTTGCTGAAAATAAAAATAATCCGCTGGTTATCAGCGGATTATTTTAAAATGTATCAATATTGGAATCAGACTCCGAATTTTACTCGGCAGAGCCGTAAGGAGTAACGGTAGCCTTGCTGATCTTGGCAATCTTGAAGAGAGGAGAACCACCGAAAGTGAGCTTGCCGCCGGTGAGGCTGAGCTCCACATTGTCGGAAGCGTTGATGTTTACATTTGCGCTGCCGGCCATGTCGATGGAGGCGGATTCTACTTCAAGACCATAGGCATCTACGTTCGCGCTCTTGGCGGCCTTGAGATTGAGGGATGAACCCTTGCCGCTGAGAGTGAGCTTGCTGGAGCCTTCCGCATTCACGACGGCTGCAGTGCAGGAACCGGAAACGGAAACCTGGGAAGAGCCCTTGGTTGCAACGTTGATCTTGCTGCTGGTATTGGTCACGGAAACCCTGGAGGAACCAACGGAGTTCACTACGAGTTCACCGCAGAAAGTGGTGAGACGGATGTCTGACTTGTCTTCTGTGGAAACTTCCGCTGAATAGTTGGTGTTCAGGTTGATAACAGCCTTTGCTTCTTTGAGGAATACGAGGTTTGCACTCATTGCGCTCACGGCGAGGTTCTTCACCTGGGCTTTGTCAGTGACGGTGAGTTCGAACTTGTCGGGGCACTCGAAAGGAGTGGTGGTGTTCAGAACCACATTGTTGCTGAGGGTGATGGATTCCAGGACAGGCATCGTTATGATAGCGTGGAAGATAGGAGTGATTTTTTCCTTCTTATACTTCTGCTTGATTTCCTTGGCAACATTCTTCTCGTCGAAAGAGATGGTAAGGGTCTTGCCTTTTACTTCGGCAAACACATAAGGAGACAGATCTTCGTCCACGGTGAGAACGAGCTGATAGGCATCTCCCTGGCACAGAGTTACATCGAAATCATTGGCCACGTTGATGGCTGTGAATTCGGGGCACTCACGAGTGATTTCCTTTGTAGCGGATTGTGCAGAGGCAGAAAGCTGGAGCCCTGCGAAAGCCACCACTGCGATGGCGGCCTTCATTGCAATACTAAGTAAATTCTTCATATTTAAACAAATAAGTAATTAGTTTTCCTGTTCCATAAGGCCTGTCCACTCCTCAATGAGATTGTCCAGGCTGCGTTTATTTTCCAAATAATCTCTGGTTAACTGCAAAATATCGTCATTTTTTCCGGGATTTGCAAGGATTTTTTCTATTTCCTTCATTTCCGATTCCTTTTTGGATATTTCTTTTTCCAGATAATCAATACGGTTACGCCGCTTTCTGCGGTCTTTCTCGGCTTCTTTGTAAAGCTGCTGCTGTACGGCGGGCTTTGCGGGTTCAGGTTTAGTGGTGGTAGTGGGAGTGTGCCGCTCCAATTGCTGCAGATTGTCTATTTTCCGTCTTTCAAGGAACTCTGATACGCTTCCGAGGTGTTCTTTCACCTTTCCGTCGCGGAACTCATAGAGCTTCCCGACAAGCGAATCCAAAAAATCACGGTCGTGAGATACAACAACAAGCGTGCCGTCGAACTTCTTCAGGGCCTGTTTCAGTATATCCTTGGAGCGGATATCCATATGGTTGGTGGGTTCGTCCAGCACAAGTACATTATAAGGAAGCAGCATGAGTTTAGCCATACCCAGCCTTGCCCTCTCCCCTCCCGACAGCACGGAAACCTTCTTGTCTATATCGTCACCCTTGAACAGGAATGCCCCCAGAAGGTCCCGGAGCTTACTGCGGATATCCCCTACGGCAATGTAATCAAGAGTCTCATAGACCGTAAGGGACGGATCCAGGATGTCCTCCTGATTCTGGGCGTAGTAGCCAAGCTTGATATTATGGCCGATGGTAACTTGTCCGTCCACAGGCGCAAGTTCACCTGTCATGATGCGGATGAGGGTGGTTTTGCCCTCTCCGTTTCTACCTACGAGCGCAACCTTCTCTCCCCTGCGAATCTCCACATCGGCATGCGTAAAAACGGTTTTTCCGGGATATCCGGCAGTGAGGTCCACCGCTTTGAACACCACATCCCCTGAACGCTGGGCCGGTGGAAACTTCAGGGCGAAGCCTGAATTGTCGGTTTCGTCTATCTCAATGCGGTCCAGTTTTTCAAGAGCCTTGATCCGCGCCTGCACCTGATTGGACTTGGTGGGCTTGTAACGGAAGCGGTTGATGAACTCTTCCGTCTTTTCAATCATCCTCTGCTGGTTGTCGTAGGCAGCGGTCTGCTGCGCTATTCTTTCTTCCCTTAGCACCAGATACTGCGAATACGGCACCTTGTAATCGTGGATGTGCCCAAGCATTATCTCCACGGTGCGGGTGGTGACATTGTCCAGGAACCTGCGGTCGTGACTCACTAAAAGCACCGAGGCCCTGCATGCCTTAAGATATCCTTCCAGCCACTCAATGGACTCTATGTCAAGATGATTCGTGGGTTCATCCAGGAGTATCACGTCGGCATCGGAAAGCAGAACCTTTGCAAGGGCGATGCGCATGTTCCATCCCTGGCTGAAGGTTTCCACCATCCGGCCCAGCTCTTCGCTCTTGAATCCCAGGCCGCAAAGCGTCTTTTCCGCCCTGGCCCTACGGGCCGATGTGCTTTCCAGTGACAGTGAACTGTTCACAACCTCCAGGCGGTCCAGCAAGGCGGCATACTCTGCCGATTCATAGTCTTCCCTGCTGGCTATCTCGTTATTGATGCGTTCAGCCTCCTTCTCCAGGGCACCCTGTTCTGAAAACGCGTCCATGGCTTCGTCAATCACGCTTCGTCCCTTCGGGCTTGCCTTAACCTGCGGCAGATAGGCCACACGGAGGCCCGAGGGCTTTTCAATGCTCCCCGAAGTAGGCGACTGCTCCCCCACCAGAAGCTTGAGCAGGGTAGATTTCCCTGCACCGTTCCTTCCGGTGAGACCGATCTTCTCCCCTTCCGAAATGTGAAAACTCACCTCGCTCAGAAGGGTGAAACCGCCATAGGCAACAGTAACGTCACGGAAAGATATCATTTCTTACAAACCAGAATTGAGAATTCGTACAGGGCATAGAGAGGTATGGACAGCACGAACATGGAGAAAGGATCCGACGGAGTTATGAGTGCAGAGAGTATCAGAATCACAATGAAAGCATGTTTGCGGTACTTCTTCAGCTGATATCTGTGCAGAAGGCCGATGCCGGAAAGAACCATGACCACGGTGGGGAATTCGAACAGAAGACCTATCATGAACACCATCGAGGTGAACAGGGAGATGTACGAACTCAGGGTGATTGTATTGGCTACAGCATCGCTCACCGTATAATTCATAAAGAAAACCAGGCAGATTGGCAGTACAACCAGGTATCCTACGGCCGCTCCCAGATAAAACAGGAACGACGACATTCCGAACGCCCGCGAAGCAGCCCTGCGCTCATTGTCGTACAGCGCAGGACAGATGAAACGCCACAGCTCATATATAATATAAGGAAAGGCCACAACCACTGCGGAAAGGAATGCCATTCTCAGATGCACGAAGAACTGGGCCGATACCTCTATATTGATAAGGTCCATCCTGAAATCCAGGCCCGCCAGCCGGTACAGGGGAAAATCCTGCATCGTGGGCCAGAGGACAAAAGCAAAAAGCTTCTCAGGAATGAAGAGGAAGACAACAGCAACCAGCGTAACCGCAACCACCGAGCGGAACAGGGTTCCCCTCAGTACCTCAAGATGGTCCCAGAAGGACATCTCAACTTCGCGGTCAGTCTTTTTTGTCCGACTCTGCTGAGCTGGGTTTGTCGACATCCTCTTTTATTTCGGACTCCACTTCCTTCATGCCTTCCTTGAAACTCTTCACACCCTTGCCCATACCCTTCATGAGCTCGGGAATTTTCTTTCCTCCGAACAGAAGGAGAATTGCCAGAACTATCAGTACAATTTCCCAGGTTCCGAAGGCCAGAGGATAGAACAACATGGTCATAAATCGCAAAATTTGGGGGTTAACAAAAATGTTAATGCTTAGAACTTTTTTGTTTTATTTCTTGTTTTTCAGCAGATTAACCTTATTCTTCAAAATTTCGATCTTGGAGAGGGCATCGGCCTCCTTTTTACGCTCCATAGCCACCACAGCCTCGGGTGCGTGGGCTGTAAAACGCTCGTTCGATAGTTTTGCCTGCACTCCGGCAAGGAATTTTTCAAGGTGTTCGAGTTCTTTTTCGGCCTTCTCAATTTCCTCATCGGCGTTCACGAGTCCGCTCAGCCCGACCATCATTTCGTAGGTCTTCACTAGGAAGCCGACTCCTTCCAGATCGCCAAACGTCTCCCTGTTTTCGACATCCACAAGAGCGAGCTTTTTCACAAGCGGCAAGACCTCTGCGGGGAAAGAATCGCCCTTTATATATAAGGTGAGTTTCTCCTTCGGCGCAATATTTCTCTGGCTCCTTACTCCCCTCACTCCGTTCACAGCTTCCATGGCAAGAGCAAAATTGTCCAGGACACTCTGATCATAAGGCTTGGAAACTGGCGTTGCAGCGTACATGACAGTGTCGTTTTCGCCGCGCTGAGCCATGTCGTGCCACAATTCTTCGCTTATGAATGGCATAACAGGGTGAATTAACTTCAATAGAGACTCGAAGTAATCCAAAGTAACTTTCACTGTATCTGCATCTAACGATGCAGCTTTACCGTCGATGAAGGCAGGTTTCACAGCTTCCAGATACCAGGAGCAGAAATCGTCCCAGAACAATTTGTAGATTGTCATGAGGGCATCGGAGATACGGAACTTATGGTAGTAGTCTTCTACCAAAGCCACGGTCTCACTTTGACGCGCATCGAACCATTTTATCGCAACTTTCGCAGCATCAGTCTGTTGCGCATTCTCGTCCACGGTAAAGCCTTTGATGAGCCTGTAGGAATTCCATATCTTGTTGCAGAATGCGGCTCCCTGTTTGATCTGCGCCTCATCGTAGAAGATGTCGTTTCCGGCGCTGGAGCAAAGCAGCATTCCGATTCTCACCGCATCGGCACCGTAAGTGTTGATAAGGTCCAGGGGATTGGGCGAATTGCCGAGGGTCTTGGACATCTTGCGTCCAATCTTGTCCCTGACGATTCCTGTGAAATAAACATTGGAGAAAGGCTCCTTACCCATGAACTCCTCACCTGCCATAATCATGCGGGCCACCCAGAAGAAAATGATGTCCGGGCCGGTGACAAGATCGTTCGTGGGATAATAATAGGCAAGGTCGGCATTGGGTTTATGATCCGGATGGCCGGGCATTTCAGGGTCGAAAACGGAGATGGGCCACAGCCACGAACTGAACCAGGTATCCAGAACATCTTCATCTTGCTTAAGGTCTTCCGCCTTGATATTCGGGTCAATAGCCTGCGCTGCCTTAAGTGCTGCTTCAGCTGTTGCTTCCACCACGTAAGAGCCGTCCGGCAAATAATATGCAGGTATGCGCTGGCCCCACCAGAGCTGGCGGGAGATGCACCAGTCACGGGCATTTTCCATCCAGTGCCTGTATGTGTTCACGTATTTCTCCGGGATGAACTTGGTGCGTCCGCTTTCCACCGTTTCAAGTGCCATCTTCGCCAGGACATCCATTTTCAGGAACCACTGGGCAGAGAGCTTGGGCTCGATAACAGCATCAGTACGCTCCGAATATCCCACAGGAGAAGTGTAGTCTTCCACTTTCACCAGATTGCCAGCCTCTTCAAGCATCTTCACAATCTTCTTGCGGGCAACGAAGCGGTCTTCCCCTACCAGGATCTGAGCCTTTTCGTTAAGCTTGCCATGATCGTCGATAATCTCCAGCACGGGGAGGTTGTGACGCAGGCCTATCTCGTAGTCGTGCACATCGTGGGCAGGGGTCACTTTCAGGCAACCGGTTCCGAAGTCCATCTCCACATAGTCGTCCTCTATAACAGGTATTTCCCTGTTAATGAGCGGGATGAGCACCTTCTTGCCACGCAGCCAGTGATGGCGTTCATCGGCAGGATTCACGCAGATGGCGGCATCGGCCATTATAGTTTCCGGGCGGGTAGTTGCAATCACAAGGAATTTGTCGGTGGGATTGCCGTTGCCGTCGGAGATATAATAGCGGAGATGATAGAAGTGGCTCTTCGTGTCTTTGTGGATCACTTCGTCGTCGCTCACCGCGGTGAGAGCCTCCGGATCCCAGTTCACCATGCGCACGCCCTTGTATATCCAACCCTTCTTGTAGAAATACACGAATGTATTTATAACAGCCTCGCTAAGAGCGGGTTCCATGGTAAAGCGCGTGCGGTCCCAGTCACAGGAGCAGCCAAGGGAACGGAGCTGCTGGAGGATAATTCCTCCGTGCTCTTCCTTCCATTCCCAGGCGTGCTTGAGGAACTCCTCGCGTGTGAGGCTTTCCTTGGAAATACCCTGGGCCTTTAGTTTGGCCACCACCTTGCTTTCCGTGGCTATGGACGCGTGGTCCGTTCCGGGTACCCAGCAGGCATTCTTGCCATCCATGCGGGCTTTGCGGATGAGAACGTCATTGAGCGTATTGTTCAGTACGTGCCCCATATGGAGGATACCGGTCACATTGGGCGGTGGTATAACTATGGTGTAAGGCTCCCTGCCGTCGGGAACGCTGCGGAAGCATTTATGATCAAGCCACCACTGATACCACTTGCTCTCCACGGCGGAGGCGCTGTATTTAGATGCTAATTCCATATATATAGGTTTTCAAACTTACAAAAATACGGATTTTTTTGTTATTTTTGTGAGAATTATGATATAAAAAGCTATGGATAACAACCAGCAGAAACCCCAGGGCCAGATTTCCCTGGAACTCAAGCCCGAAGTGGCAAAAGGTTCATACTCGAATCTTGCCATCATTTCGCATTCACGCAGCGAATTCATCATAGACTTTGCAACGACGCTTCCGGGGCTGCCCAAACCCGAAATCGGCAACCGCATCATAATGACTCCGGAGCACGCAAAGCGCCTGATGAACGCCCTGTTCGACAATATCTCCAAGTACGAGGCCCAGTTCGGCATCATAGACCTTGGCGGCAAGAGCCCTCAGGGCGGCAATACATTCAACCTGGCGGACTTCGGTCCCCTTCCCGGCGGCACCAAATCATAATGGATTTCAGTGGAATCAAGGCTTTTGCCTTTGATATAGACGGCGTTGCAACCGACGGCGGAGTGTTCTGCAATTCCGACGGAGACCTTCTTCGCACCTACGATGCCAAGGACGGTTTTGCCATAAGGATGGCCGCAATGAACGGCTTCCGCATCGCAGTTATCACTGGCGGAAGTTCCGAGAGCATACGCAAGAGGATGCTCACGAGCGGCGTCCTTGCAGAGGATGTGTTCCTTCATTCCCGCCGAAAGATGGATGACCTGGACACCTTCTGTCGGCGGTACGGCCTGAAACCTGAGGAGGTAATGTACTTTGGCGACGATGTGCCGGACATAGAGTGCCTCCAGGCCTCCGGCTGCGGGGTCTGTCCTGCCGATGCCGTGGACGAGGTGAAGGAAATTGCCGATTGGATATCTCCCTTTCCCGGCGGCAAGGGCTGCATTAGAAACAGCATAGAAACCGTACTGCGCCAGCAGGGCAAATGGGTTTTCGACGCCTGCTTGTATAAACAAAAATTCTGATGGACATTCTTCGCGGAAAACACATCATCCTTGGCAGCAATTCTCCAAGAAGAAGGGAATTACTGAAAGGTCTTGATATTGATTTCGAAGTAGATACAGGCAATAACTTCCAGGAAAGCTTCAGTAGTGAGACTCCCCTGGACGAAGTGCCGGTACTAATGTCGGAAGGCAAGTCCTCTGGCTTCCATCGGCCTCTGGAAAAGGATGAAATCCTCATTACCGCAGACACGATGGTCATCCTTCCCGAAAGCGGGCAGATTCTTGGAAAGCCCAGGGACCGCGAAGACGCATTCCGCATGCTAAGGGCGCTGTCAGGAAAGAAACATCACGTTACCACGGCGGTGACCCTCAGGAGCACGCAGAAGAAAGAGACCTTCACCGTCACGACCCAGGTTTGGTTCAAGCCTCTCACTGAGGAAGAGATCACCTATTATATAGATGTATGGAAACCCTTCGACAAAGCGGGCGCGTACGCAATCCAGGAATGGATTGGCCATATCGGCATAACTCGCATCGAGGGCTCATACTTCAACGTTGTTGGCTTCCCCATCCAGCGGGTTTATGAAGCCATTCTCCGTTTCGTTCAATAGTAATATGGATAATGTAAGAGTAGCACTTGTAACAGGCGGAAGCAGCGGAATAGGAGCTGCCACGGCAAAGATGCTTGCAGGGGCCGGAATCAAGGTTTATGCAGCGTCCAGACGGGGAACCTTCCCGGAAGAGCTGCCGCTGGTGGTACCTGTGAGCCTGGACATCAATGACGCTGCGGCCACGGAGGCCCTGGTTAAGGAAATCGCAGAAAAGGAAGGGCGCCTGGACGCAGTGGTTTGCAATGCCGGGAACGGAATCTACGGCCCTGTGGAAGGAACTCTTGAGGAAGAAGCACGATTCCAGTTCGAAACCAATTACTTCGGGGCCCTCAAAACCATCCAGGCCTGCCTGCCGCAGTTCCGCTCACAGAACTTCGGCCGTATAATCACCGTAACTTCCGTGATGGCAATACTTCAGTTGCCGTTCCAGGGTTTCTATTCATCCGTTAAGGCCGCCCTGCTGTCCATTTCCCAATCCCTATCCCTTGAGCTTTCGGGAACTGGCATACAGTGCTGCAGCGTGCTGCCGGGTGATGTGAAGACCGGCTTCACCGCTGCACGGAAATTCAACAAGGCTGCGAAAGATCCGTCATCGACCTATAAAGAAGCAATGGAACGCAACCTTAGGAAAATTGAAAGGGACGAAAATGGCGGAATGGCTCCGGAAGTTATTGCAAAGGCCATACTGCGGGAACTCCGCCGGAAAAAGATGCACGTGAGGCTTATCCCCCGCCTGGACTACTCCCTTGTGGGCATTCTTGTGCGGCTGGTTCCTGAAGGGCTGAAACTCAAACTGATAAAAGCAATTTACTGATATGAAAAAACTAGTTTTGGCGCTTGCCGCAGCGCTTGTTCTGGCGGCCGCCTGCGCTGGCCCCAGGGACGCAGACTCCCAGTATGCAAAAGACCTTATAAAGAAAGGCAATCCAATTCCGGAATTCACCCTCAATTCCCTGGACAGCGTAACTTTCACCCGCGAGACACTTGCAGGAGAATATGCGGTTCTGGATTTCTGGGCCACCTGGTGCCCGGACTGCAGGGCAGATATCCCCGCAATGAAGGAACTCTATGAAAAGTACGGAGAGAAGGCCCGCTTCGTGGGTATTTCCTTCGACACCGACAGGGATGCCCTGGTGAACTTCGTGGCGGAAAACGGGATTTCCTGGGTGCAGCTCAGCGATTTCGTGAGCAAAAAGGAATCCACCGTCGGTGAAGCGTTTCACGTTAAGTGGATTCCCTCCGTGTATCTTGTGGACCCTGAAGGAAAAGTGGTCCTTGGTACCGTTATGGTCGATAAACTGCGCGCAGCCCTGGAAAAGCTATAGCTCGTACACTTTAGCTCTCACAACCTGAGCCCATTCTATCGGCTTCCTGCTTTCGTCGAAAGTCTGCCATGGAATGGGTTTTCCTATTACTATACGGTAGGTGCTGCCCTGGGCACGGTACAGTTCGTCCACCAGGAGCGCCATGGCAAGGGGAAACTTCTTGTTGATTCCGGTTATCTTGCCAATCCAGTCCAGGAAATAGAAGCGCCAGGAATTCTGTCCATAGAAATGCACGGGGATAACATCCCTGTGATGCTTCACGCTCTTGGCGATGAACGCCTTGGTCCAGGGAAGGTCCTGAACTTTGCCTTTGATCTTTCGGGAGCAGATACTTCCGGGGAAGATGAGCACCTGGTCGTCTCCGGCGAACATTTCCTCCGTGAGAGCAGGGAGTGCGCGGGACTGGCCTCCGGTCTTGTTCACGGAAACCATGAACTGCTGGAGGGGCTTGAGCGAAGCCAGGAAGTCATTGGCCATGAAGCGGATGTTCCCGTTCCACTTCCTGCCGAAAATAGTGATTATGGACAGAGCGTCGTTTCCGCCAAGGGGGTGATTGCAGGCAACCGTGTAACGGCCTTCGTCCGGCACGTTTTCCATGCCTTCTATCTGGAGTTTCACATTCAGATGGTCAAGAGTCTTTTCCGTGAATTCCACGCCCATATAGCCTTTCACGAACCATTCGTTGAGCCAGTCCTCGTGAAGGAGTCTCTTTATTAGTTTCACCAGAAGGCGCGGCGGTTTTTTCTTGAATTTACTTGCCAGAATCTTCTCTACGCTGATAGTATAGCCTTGTTGTTCCATTTTGCTTAAGTTTTAGCATAGTGACCGCTAATTTATCACAAAAAGGGGAAAAATACAAGAAATAAGTGTTAACTTTGTGCCTTCAAAAAGAGCTGTCGTGAAAAGTTCAGTACGTGAGGTCCTAAAGCACTATGTCCTTTTCGCCATCACCTGCAGTGCAGGTACGGTGGTGGATATAGGCGTGCACTGGCTGCTGTCTTCCACGATAATGAGTGCCACATACTGGCTCAAACTGTGGGTATCCCCTCTCATCTCCTTCGAACTTTCAGCAATAACAAACTTCATCATAGCTTACAAGTTTGTCTGGAGAGAAAGGATAACCGACAGTAGCAGCCGTTCTTTCTGGAGGCACTTTGCGGCCTACAACGCCACATGCTTCGGCGGCTTCCTTGTAAAATTCATAGTGATGCAGGGGGTTCACTTCCTCTTTGTTTCACTTGGCTGGCTTCAGGAAGCATCCTACGAGCCTGTACTTTGCAACGCTCTGGGACTCATATTCTCCGGTACGTTCACTTTCCTGATGAACGAATTCGTGGTTTTCGGGAAAAAGAAATAAAAAAATAAGCATCGGCCTTCACAGGCGGACGCTTACTCTAACCACATAATTAATAACACTAAAACTAATAACCAATAGACTGAATGCACAGGGAGAACCCCTTGCGTTCTCAATCCGATGCAAAGGTACGAAGTTTTTTTGGTTTTGCAAATTTTTTCAAAAGTTTTTTCACATTTTTTTTGAAAAAATAGCTAAGTTATTGATTTACAGAGTTACATTTTTAAGCATTTCCTGTTTTGCACTGTTTCGAATAAAACAAGAGCATTGAAAGACAACAAAAAAGCGACCCGAAGGTCGCTAATATTATGCCCAAACTTACAATTTGTAAGCATATTTTTAAAAAACACTTACAGATTGTTATTCTCAAGGCGTTTTTTCAAACATGCAATCATATCCTGAGTCATGGAGTCCATGTCATAGACAGGCTTCCAGTCCCATTCTTCACGGGCACAGGAGTCGTCCATGCTGTCCGGCCAGGAGTTGGCTATTGCCTGGCGCACAGGATCCACATCGTAACGGACCTTGAGACCGGGGATGTATTTGCGGATATTGGCAAAGAGCTGCTCCGGCTCGAAACTCATGGAGGCGATATTGAATGCGTTGCGGTGACGGAGCCTGGATGGATCTGCGTCCATAAGGTCCACGGCCGCCTTCAGGGCATCAGGCATGTACATCATGTCCATGTAGGTACCCGGGCCTATGGGACACACGAATTCTTCTCCCTTGACTGCAGAATAGTACACTTCCACTGCATAGTCGGTGGTTCCGCCGCCGGGAAGGGTAACATTGGAGATGAGGCCGGGAAAACGTACGGAACGGGTATCGACACCGTATTTATGGAAATAATAGTCGCTAAGGAGTTCGGTGGCAACCTTGGTTACTCCATACATGGAACGGGGCCTCTGGATGGTGTCCTGAGGAGTTCCCGCCCTGGGAGTCTCGGGACCGAAGGAGCCGATGGAAGAGGGAGTAAACACGGCAGCGCCGTTTTCCCTTGCCACCTCCAGGATATTCAAAAGACCGTTCATCTGAATGTCCCAGGCAAGGAGGGGCTTGCGTTCCGCTACTGCGGAAAGCAGTGCGGCAAGATTATATATGGTATCAATCTTATAGCGCTTTACGATATCCGCAAGAGCGGCGGCATCCCTGACATCGGCAATTTCCGCCGGACCGGATTCCAGGAGTTCGCCCTTGGGCTCCGCCCCGGGGATATATCCTGCTACAACCGTGCTTCCGGGAATTTCCCGGCGAATCTTCATTGTGAGTTCGGAGCCAATCTGGCCTGTCGAGCCTATTACAAGTACACTTTTCATGGTTATCTTTAATGTGGTACGCAAATTTAAAGTTTTTTAATGGAATTTCGACATATTTTCCATAAATTTGAAGGTTGAATGAACAAAAAACCACATAAAACCATGTACGGAAAATTCCAAAACTACCTTCAGAATGAGCTTCGTTCAATCGAAGAAGCAGGTCTCTACAAAAAAGAACGCAACATTGCATCGGCACAGAGCGCCGAAATCACCCTGGAAGACGGCAGCAAGGCCCTTAACTTCTGCGCCAACAACTACCTTGGCCTGGCCGACAATCCCCGTCTGATCGAAGCAGCAAAGCGCACGATGGACCAGCGCGGCTATGGCATGTCGTCGGTCCGCTTCATCTGCGGCACCCAGGATATCCACAAGCAGCTGGAAAAAGCCATCGCACAGTACTTCCACACGGACGACGCTATCCTTTATGCCGCCTGCTTCGACGCAAACGGCGGTGTGTTCGAACCTCTCCTGGGACCGGACGATGCCATTATCTCCGACTCTCTGAACCACGCATCCATAATTGACGGCGTGCGCCTTTGCAAGGCCCAGCGTTTCCGTTACGCCAATGCCGATATGGCCGACCTCGAGGCCAAACTCCAGGAAGCCCAGGCATGCCGCTTCCGCATCATCGTCACGGATGGCGTTTTCTCGATGGACGGCAATGTGGCTCCAATGGACAGGATCTGCGACCTTGCAGAGAAATACGACGCAATGGTAATGGTGGATGAAAGCCACAGCGCAGGCGTTGTGGGTCCCACCGGACACGGCGTGGCCGAGCAGTTCAAGTGCTATGGCCGCATAGACATATTCACCGGCACGCTTGGCAAGGCATTCGGCGGCGCAGTGGGCGGATTCACCACCGGCAGGCAGGAAATCATCGACATGCTTCGCCAGCGTTCGCGCCCGTATCTTTTCTCGAATTCCATTCCGCCGATGATTGCCGGCGCGGCCCTGGAAATGTTCAAGATGCTTGGCGAAAGCGACGCACTTCACGATGCCCTGGTGGAAAACGTGAACTATTTCCGCGACAAGATGATTGCGGCTGGTTTCGACATCAAGCCCACACAGAGCGCAATCTGCGCGGTTATGCTCTACGACGCTCCCCTGTCGCAGAAATTCGCCGCAAAGATGGCGGAAGAAGGCATTTTCGTAACCGGCTTCTACTATCCCGTGGTTCCCAAGGGACAGGCCAGGATCCGCGTGCAGCTTTCCGCCGCCCACAAGCGTGAACACCTGGACAAAGCAATCGCCGCATTCATAAAGGTGGGCAAGGAACTCGGAGTGCTGAAATAAAGAACGGTGAAAAGGACGCGGACACATATCGCTGTCTTCCTGCTGGCATTTTTGATGCTGGCAGGAAGCGCCCGCGCCCAGGACAAGCATTTCTACGGGAACAACCCCGAAGAGGAACTCCTGCTGGAGGAGATTCTCCTGAAAACCGACAGGGCACGCGTAATGCACGACCCTGAAAAGGCCAGGGCATGGAGCGCCGGCCTCTACAGCAAGGTGGAAATGGCGGCCTCCCATCTGGACTGGCTGCTGAACTCATTTCTTTTCCGCCGCTCCCTTGGCTTCGTCCACGACTACAGCGACACATCGGCAATTTCCGGGCAGAAGTTCATACCTATAATGATATCGGAAACAAGGTCGGATTTCTACCATTCCCTGGAGCCCCAGATGGACCGGGAGGTAATCCGTTCCAACCGCATTTCCGGTGCCGATGCCGACAATGTGATGAGCCAGTTCAGCGGCGACGGCGTGCTGAAGGTGAACTTCTACAGGCCTTTCATCCACATTTTCGACTTTGACGTTCCTTCGCCGGTGGCAGCGGAGAACCAGGCTTTCTACAACTACCTCTTCCGCGACAGCCTTATGGTGAACGGGCGCATGACATACCGCCTGCGCTTCCTTCCCCGAAAGGACATATCGGCCCCCTTGTTCGAGGGCGAAATCAGCGTCGATGCCGAAGACTTTGCAATCGAGTCGGTTAAGGCCAGCCTGGCAAGGAGCTCCAACGTGAACTGGATACGCTTCCTGGTGCTGGATATCCGCAACCGCAGGCTTCCCGACGGATCGTGGTTCTATGGGGAGGAGGACATGAACCTGGCATTCTCCCCCACCCACGGCAAATTCACGGCGGTGGAACTTCTGGGACACAGGCAGGTGTTCTTCGACATACCTGAAATAGGCCCGGTCACGGATCCTGACGCCCTTGCCAGCAAGAACGCCATTGAGATGAAGGCAATGCAGGAGCAGGACGACGAGTGGTGGGAAGATGCCCGCTCCGCTCCCCTCACATCTCACGAGGCTGGCGTTTACGAGATGGTGGACAGAGTACAGGCAAGTACGCCGTACAAAGTGATCTACAGCCTCACGGACATGTTCTCCACCGGATATCTGCAGAACAGGGACATAGGTATAGGTTTCGGCCCCTGGGCACGCACGATCACCTTCAATGACACCGAGGGCCTTCGCACCCAGCTTGGCTTCCGTACCACAAAGGAATGGAGCAATTTCTACAGGCTGTCGGGCTATGCCGCCTATGGCTGGAAAGACCACCAGTTCAAAGGCCGCGGCACTGCGGAACTTATGTTCAGAAGGGATCTCACACGCAAGCTCACACTTCAGTACAAGAGGGATTTCGAGCAGTTGGGACACGGTTCCGGCCTCCTGAAGGAGAACAATATATTCAATTCCATCCTGGCCAAATCCAGCTACAACAAGCAGAGCCTGGTGCAGAGCATCAAGGCCGAATACCTCCACGAATTCAACCCCTCGTTCAACCTGTACACCACTTTGGAGAACCGCAGGATGTGGGGAAATGACGAGGTCCCCCTGCTTCGCCAGGACGGAGCCCCGGATCCCTGGTTCGACTCTAACCTTTTCCGTCTGAAGGGCCGTTTCTCCATAGACGAAACCGTGAGCCGCGGGGTATTCACCAAGAGCTTCGTCTATACCCGCTGTCCCGTCCTGTCCATAAGCCTGGGTGTGGGCCAGTGGGGTTCCTCATGGAAAGACAATCTATATTACCGTCCCGAATTCATGCTGGACTGGAACACGGCCGCAGGTCCCGCGGGCTCAGGCATGCTGCACGTCGAAGGCGGTGCCATTTTTGGAGATGTCCCCTATCCCATCCTGAAAGTTCACGAAGGCAACGAGACTATGTTCCATAGCCAGCTCGCGTTCGCGTGCATGGACTACTACGAGTTTGCATCGGACCGCTGGCTGTCTTTCTTCTACGAACACAATTTCAACGGACTTCTGCTGGGCAGGATTCCACTCGTAAAGAAGCTTAAACTCAGGGAAATGGTGAGCCTTCGCGGTGCCTGGGGAACGATAAGCCAGGAAAACCTCAGCGGTCCCTACCAGCTGCTTCCCATAACCAGCAGCATAGGAATGGTTCCCTATCTGGAGGCTGGCGTGGGCATAAGCAATATTTTCCACATCGTCCGTGTGGATACCTTCTGGAGACTCACCCACAGGGATACCAACTGCAATTTCGCATTCACGATAGGTATCGACCTGGATTTCTAATTATAGGGATTATCCTCCGGATGCTGTTCCCGGTAGCGTACTTCATAAAGGTAGATATCGTCCGGAATCCGTATGGAAACCGGATCTGAATCCGTTGCTATGGTCACAAAGCCAAGTCCGCCTTCCACATTGGAAGGGATGGTGGTGGGCTCGAAGAAGAAGCTTGCATCGTAGCCCAGATTATCCAGGTTATTCATGGCTTTGAGATAGTGGTACTGAGCGAAACTCAGGTGCTCAAGCACCACATGCACGCTGGCCGGATCGTATTCGGGAGTCTCGGAATCGTAACTGAACGCGGCTATCAGATACTCCATGTTCACGTTCACCCTCAGAGTCCTTGAATCACCGTTGAAGGTGTTGTCGTTGAATATCATATAGGTATTCTCCATCTCCAGCAGCTGGCTCAGAAGATCCCCGGTGTTTATTATGCCTTCCGACAACACCGGATCCGAAGAAGCATCTGCATGCAGAGGCATTATGATAGTGGTTGTTGCATTGTCCCCTGCCCTCTTGTAGGATTCCTCCTTGAAGAAGGTGAAGCGGTAAAAATCGCTTTCCACGGGGCTGTCCTTGACCGTAATCTTGAACTGGAGATTCACCTCGGTGTAACCGGAACCCCTTACCGTGGTCCGGAGGGTATCCAATTTGTCGATATTCACTTTTTCAGGGACTGTCACCTCGGAGCTCACGTTGCCGTAAGGGGTTTTGGCCTCGATACGGACAACATCGCCAGGATTGAAGCTTCCGTTATAGACATATGGAACGGATTTGTTCAAGGCAGCATCTGACATCTCCGTGGCGGAGACAGGCGCCCCGCCGTTCACGCTCACCGTTACGGTGGCACCGTGAAGGGGCTCGGTTTCGGAAACGTTGCTGAGGCTCAGGTGGATGACGGAGGATAGCTCGCTTGTTTTCAGCTGGGCGTTCATTATCACCTTCACCGTCTTGTCTTCCGGCTCCACAATAACCTGGGAAGTACAGGAAACGGCCGCAGCCGCGGCAATTGCCAATAATGCTACTCTAGAACTCATAGGTATAACTGATGGAAGGAAGGATCGGAAGAATGGTAACCTTGTTCATGACAAGTTTCTTTTCATACACGCCGGAACCGTTGTCCACAGAATCGAAATTCACCAGAACGATGTTTGGATTCATGTAATTGTACACGTTGTAAACGCCGAAATTCCACAGGCCGTGACCCTTTTTCGTGTGCACGTTCATGCCTATGTTCAGCCTGTGGCTCGGGGGCAGGCGGAAATTGTTGCGGTGGGCCACATAGTCGGCCTCCACCGTGTTGCCGTCGGGGGTTTCCACCACTGTCTTTCGCACCGGAACGGTAGTTGTACCTCCTGTGGCAAAGGACCAGGCGGCGTTAAGGTCAATCCTCTTGTTGAGCTTGTACGTGAGGTTAATGTTCACATTGTGCCTGCGGTCGTACTTATACGGGAAGCGCTCGCCAAGGTTGATGGAACCGTCGGGGAAAATGCGGTCGCTCTTTGCAAGGGTATAGGCAAGCCAGCCGGTGAAATTGCCTGCAGTCTTCTGGATAAGGAATTCCAGTCCCATCGACCTTCCGTCGCCCATTTCCACTTTGTCTTCCCATCCGGTTGACGATCCCAGATTGATGGTGCCGTCCTTGTACTCGAGAAGGTTGTGGATGGATTTGTAGTAGGTTTCCACTGAAAATTCCCATCCGGGAAGTCCGTCGTAGTATGCTCCAACGGAGAACTGGTCCGAGGTAACCGGCTTGATGTTCTTGGTTATGGGCACCCAGAGGTCCATGGGCAGCGATACGGAAGAGGAGCTGAGCAGATGGACGTACTGGGCCATCCTGGCATATCCGCCCTTGAACGAGAGGCCATATCCGGGAGAATACTTGGCCGAAAGCCGCGGCTGAAGGTTCACATACGGCTTGGCGTCGGTGTAGAAGAAGGATATGTTCAGGCCGGGATTCAGCGTGAAATACTTGCCCAGGGAGATATCGTCCTCTATCCAGGCCGAGATGTCGTGCCCATAGTAGCCGTCCGGGTTGCCATACTGGAGATCTTCCTTCTGGTCCTCGCCGTCGCTTTTTTCCAGCGTGAGGGCCGACAGTATCTCCGGCGAGAAGGTGTGGAATATGTACTCCGACCCGAACTTTATAAGATGGCGCGGGTCCGGGACATAGTCAAAGTCGATTCGCGCACTCCAGTCCCGGATTCCGGAATTGTAGTCCACGTCTATCCTCATGGAGTTGTTTTCGTCTTCCTTCTGCCTCATTCCCGTGTGCATGAGCATACGGTAGCGGTTGAATGCCACGGTGGTATTCGAGAAAAGGCGGTTGTTGAAGATATGGTTCCACCTGACGGAAGCCACGTCGTTGCCCCAGCCTATGCCAAGGTCCGTGCGATAATAGCTGTCGGAATCTTCCTCCTTGTATTTAAGGCCTATTTTGTCCCTCCCGCTGTAGCCGCCGAAAATGAAGCGGTCTTTGTCGCTCAGGCGCCAGGTGACCTTGCCGTTAAGGTCGTAGAAATAGTAGTTTACGTTTCTAAGGTCGCTGCCCTGGAGGCGGAGGTACAGGCGGATGAAAGGGTCGTAGAACAGCGTATGAAGGCCGCGGGCACTCACGCTGTAGCTCAGCTTGTCCTTGATGATAGGGCCCTCGATATGGAATTTGTCGGTGAGGGCGCCTATTCCCACGGAACCGTGGGTTTCCTTCATGTTGCCGTCGTTGGTACGGATATCCACAACCGACGACACCCTGCCGCTGTAGCGTGCCGGGAAGGAGCCCTTGTACAGGGTGACCTTCTTCACCGCTTCAGTCTGGAAAACGGAGAGGATACCCATCATGTGATCCACATTATATATAGGTACTCCGTCCAGCAGGACAAGATTCTCGTCGGGGCCGCCGCCGCGCACATAGAGTCCGGTAAAGCCCTCGTTGCCGCCCTGCACTCCAGGCATCATCTGGATGGCCTTGAGAACATCGGCCTCTCCGAACAGCACCGGGGTGTTCTTCACGTTGGTTATGGGCACTTCAACGGCACCCAGGAAGGTGGAGTTGATTCCGGATTCGCGGGATGCGACCACCACTGCTTCCTTCAGGACGATGGATGGCGACATAACCACGTTTATCACCGTATCCTTCTGCAGGTTCACCGTATCCGAGATGCTCTCATAGCCCACATAACTGAACATCAGGTTATAGGAGCCTTTCGGCACGGTGAGGGTATAATACCCGAAGACGTTGGTCACGGCACCTGTCCTTGTCGATGGATTTTCCACCAGAAGTCCAGCGCCGATAAGGGTCTCTCCGCTCTCCGAATCCGTGATGTGACCGCTTATGGTAACGGTGTTTCTCTGCGCCATAAGGGTTACGGAGCAGAGTGCGGCGGATATAAAGAGTAAAAGTTTCTTCATCAGAATGAGAATACGTATCCTACTCCGGCAGTAATGTTAAGGGAGCGGTCGATAGTGAAAGAGTTCAGTTCCTTGCCGTTCTTGCTGAAGTCCGGATCCCTTTCCATACAATAGTCGCCAAGGCCGTAAAAATCCAGGGCATGATTCCTTCCAAGTTTCCATTCCAGGCCGATGCCGGCGCGGTAGCGATTGTTGTTGATTATGTTGTAGTTTGGATCGGCCCCGGGATTGGTGAGGGTGTACTTATCGGTGTTGCTGCTGTAGGTTGCGTTGATCTGCACGTCGTTCAGGGCGGTACGGAGTTCGAAAAGGGCATAAGGCCTGAGGTCGTGGGTAAGACGGTACTTCACCTGGAAACGGCTCTTCAGTGCAAGGGCGTTGCGGGGATTCTCGAAACGGTTAAAACTCCCGGGACGGTTTGTGAGAAGGAACCTTTCCCTGAGGGAGAAGGTCCAGTCCCCTGTTTTCCATATTCCGGTTAGATCCGCGTTCACACGGTGACGCGGCTTGAGTTCCGTGTTTCCCTGCTTCTCTATGAAAGAATAGCCCAGCCCGGCCTTGAGCCAGGGAGCTATCTTGTAGCTCACCCCCACGGTGGTCTGGAAACGGTCCAGCCCGCCGAAATTGTCCTTCATCCGGATTTCCTCTTCCAACGAAATGTGGAAGCCCTTGAACACCTTATAGTCAACGGCAACCGAAGTGCGTCCGCGGAAATCGAGGTCCAGATCCGTATATGTCTGCGCTCCCGCAGCGAGAGGGAGCAGGATGGCAAGCGCCGCAATCAGTTTTCTCATTGCTCCACGAAGTCTTTTGCCCTTGTGAGGGTGTTTATGGTATTGGTCTCCCCTTTCTCCAGGTGGTAGTAAATCTTTATGAACGCTGCGTCCTTGAGGAAGTCCACATGGCCGATCTCCAGATTCTGGATCTTCACGCCGATGCGCTTTTCCAGATCGGCAATGAGTTCCGCCCTCTTCTCGGGGACAATAAGGTCTATGCGGTCGTAAAGCACAAGTTTGGTGCTTGTATGGGCAAGGAGCCTGTCGCTTTCCAGAACCAGCATAAGAAGCACGACCAGAAGGTTCACGACGCACATCACACCCACGCTGCCCCAGTTAAGCACGTAGTGCGGATCCGTTGCCGCCGCCGTGAGTTTGAAAAGCGGTGCGAGGCCGTTCACTGCTGCCAGGGCGATGATGACGAACAGATATGTCATCTCCCTGATGGGAACCGTTTCAGTGCGGTAGCGGATTACCCCGAAGATGGCGAACAGGCCCAGGGTGAGGCCCACACCTACTTCCACATTGCCCATGATATACAGGAGCAGCAGCATTGCCGACGAGAAGATCATGAAGGTGAAATAGTAGTCGCGCCTGCGGCTTTTGCGATAGTAGAAGAACTGGACCAGTATCCAGCACACCAGAAGGTTCACCGCAAAGCGGATTCCAAGTTCCGCGAGCTTCTGGGGGGTTGTCATCATGGCATCGGTGATGGCCTGCACGTCTATGGGGTCGAAATCCGGATCATAGATTTCCGTCACTTCGCCTGAGCCCGCTTCATCGGCCTCCTGGGCAAAAGCCATGGAGGAGCCGACTGTAAGGACAATGGCAAATATTGCAAACAGTCTTTTCATTGTTCAGCCGTTAGTGTATTATTTATTGTTTTTTCTATTCTGCGTATTTTCAGTTTGAATCTTCCGTGCTTTACGTCCGGGCGGGTGAGAACGGTGCCGATGCAGTATTTGCTCACCCTGGCAGGCTTCACCCGGTGGTCCAGCAGTATGCCTTTCATTTCGCTGTCGGCCCTGCCGTCCTGCTTGAGTTCTATTATCACAGCGTCTTTCAGATCGGCCTCCAGCCCGCTTGTATGGTTCACGAAGCGGAGTCTTGTGTCTATCGTGAGACGCTCGGTCATGGCCCTGTTCACCAGAGTGATCCTGTCGAAGATTGTCTCCATCTGCGGCAGAAGTTCATCGGCCTTGAAAGCCGACTTTTCCGCAAGGAAAGCGGCTGCTTCCGCGTTCCGGCGGAAATCGGCAAAGAGGGAGCCGTCTATTCGTATGCGCTTTTTCTTCGTGCGGCCCTTGTTGTTTTTGCGCTTGATTTCCAGGAAGGTATCGCCGGAAGCGACATAGACCCTGGTGCGCACTTTCTGGCGGGTTAGCCGGCGGTTGTGATGGTCCAGGTACATCCTGAGTTCCGGCGTGTCGTAATAGAATGAGTTGTACGGGCTCACCTTTTTGCCATCGACAGTGAGGGCGCGATAGCCGTGGGCCGCGGCATCGGCAAGAATCTCCACGAGGGTTGCTTCGCTGGTGAGGTACTTTGAGTCTATGCGGTTCATAAGCTTGATGGAGTCCATTTCCCCGAGGGCGATGGGGGCAATGGTCTCCATTACAGGCAGCGACTCAAAGTCTATGTGGGAAATGATGCTAGGCATCCTGGGTGATATACTCGTAGGTCTTGATCTTGATGAGTTTTCCCTTGGCGTTGTAGGTGTACACTATTTTCTTGCGGCCAAGCTCGTTATACTCCATCTTCTGATAGGTGATGAGTTTTCCCTTGTGGTCATAGGTGCTTTCCTTCACGACTTTGCCGTTGGCCCCGTACTCATAGCGCTTGCGCCACTTGATGCCGGTGGAATCATATTCGATTTCCTCGATCTTCTTTCCATCCGCATTGAAGGTGGTAACGTGATCAAGGGTCTTGTTGCTTCCGCCCGGATCGCTGTTCCATTCCTTGATCACAAGGTTCTTCTTATTAATTGAACCTCCTGTGGAAGTGGCCGCGGAAGCATGGCCTCCGTTCTGAGCGCAGGCTGCAAGACTAATCATCAGAAGGAGCGCAGAAGCGCAAAAGATTTTGATTCTGTTCATATGAGATTTTTATTATTTTCTGCGACCGGGTTCTACGGCCATCGAGCCATTATCAAATCCCGTGCCCGCGTACGCGCCGTGCACGAAAACCGTTCTTTCTTTGATGCTAAAACGCACATTGTAGCCAAGATAGGTGAAACCATATACCCTGTTTGCATCGTTCTGATATGCGGGACGGGGATCCAGAGACAGTATTTCCTTAAGGGTTTCCCGCTGCTCCTCCGTGAACGGAAGGTTCTCCGGGAGCTCAACTTCCAGCTTCTGGGGCGCCGAAGGGGCAAAGCCCGGAGCAGCGTCCGGGAATGAATCGGCATACGGGATGTAGGGCTTGATGTCATAGATGGGGGTACCATCGGCAAGATCCGCCCCGGTTACGGTAATTTCGCCATTCCCAATCTCCTTGATGCACACACAGGACAGGCCCAGCGGATTGGGGCGGAACGGCGAGCGGCTTGCCCACACGCCCACGCTCCTGTTGCCGCCCAGCCGCGGCGGCCGCACCGTCGGGCTCCACGCCGGCTGCTGCCTGCCCGTGCCGGATGCCCCAGACTGGGCCACTGGCGTAGTACCGGAGGAGGGGGCGGAGGTGGGGGTTCCGGGAGTGGCTCCGGGAGTGGCTCCGGGAGTGGCTCCGGGAGTGGTTCCGGGAGTGGTTCCTGGGGTGGTTCCAGGAGTGGTTCCAGGAGTGGTTCCGGGAGTGGTTCCAGGAGTGGTTCCGGGAGTGGTTCCGGGGGTGGTTCCGAGGGAGGTTCCGGGAGTTGTTCCGGGGGTGGTTCCGGGAGTTGTTCCGGGGGTGGTTCCGGGGGTGGTTCCGGGAGTGGTTCCGGGGGTGGTTCCGGGAGTGGTTCCAGGAGTGGTTCCGGGAGTGGTTCCAGGAGTGGTTCCGGGGGTGGTTCCGGGAGTGGTTCCGGGGGTGGTTCCGGGGGTGGTTCCGGGGTGGGATCCGTGCCTCTCGTTAAGGTTGAAGCCCCAGATGAGCCATATTCGGCTGAACCCCTCCAGTCCCTTAAGTGCCTCCTGCACACCATAGCCGCCATTAAACACAATCTTGCCCTCAATTCCCTTCGCGAGCCCGCTCTGACGAGGGACTCCGAACTTGTCCTTGATGGGACCGTGATATACAGCTATGGTTGTGAGACTGTCCATATATATAGTTTACAAATATACTCGTTTTCGGCGGAATTCACAACAAAGGCATCATGGTTTTTGCCTTCTTTCCGTATTATCCCCTTCAATCCGACAAGTTGTCGGCACCTATGTACTCGCCATCCTTACCCCAACCTCATGGATATCCACAAAATCGCCCTTCTACGTAGCTTCGTCCTGAAACAAGTTTACCCTCCTTGAGCCGCCCCGTGCACACCGGTCCACTTTCCTGCACCTGTAGGATCACTTTCCACCGTTTTCCGTTGACTCTTTGTCTTGCACCGTGCACACCGGTCCACTTCCCTGCACGGGTAGGATCAAAAATGCCCGTTTTCGCATCCACCCTGCCACTCTCCTGGACCTGTGTGCACGCCTCACAGCAAATACGGCAGGGCTTGTGGCACCGAGCTGCCTCTGGCGGAAATGGGCATGTGCGTTAGGGTGCGGTGGGCCAGTGCGCTGGCTGTGCAGTGAGCGGTGCCGCTCTCGGCGGCATGACGGCGTGTGTTTGACGACTGTTAGACGCGCCCCGGGCGTGGCTAAAAAGGAGGAGTTAGCCGTCAAGCGAACGGGCAAGCGCCCAATTTCCGACACAGGCCGAGGTGACACAAGACCC